>BNJS01002998.1_pt1 | contig 90291 bp, 89 predicted proteins | sample 8540461 | NCBI WGS metagenome assembly BNJS01 (sample SAMD00202454, study PRJDB9452) | human saliva metagenome | isolation source: human saliva | place: Japan | reverse complement strand
TAGTGAGTATAAACAGCGGTAATCTATATTTTCTTTTACTGTTCAAAATTGGTCATAATACAGGGCAGATATTGGTTACTCATTGGTAAGGTGTTGTATAAAAAGACTGACCTTGAACAAAAGCGAAGTTCTGGGCGCACGAGGACTTTACAAGGAGAGCTTGCTGTAGTATTACATGTTAATTACTCCTGTTTCTTTACCATATAGTCCATGAATCGTGATAACCTCTAGAATATTCTCAGTATTGATGTGAATTATGGGTTGTTGTATCTCAGCTCTCTGGAATGCTTCCTTTGAGGAAGTCGTTTGTCATTGATGACAAAGAAGTTGGAAGTCAGGAGATTTTCTGATAGGTGTTTGTTTTGAATCGAGGCTTCGTTATCATCTCGTTCCCATTTTGTTATATCAGAAGTATTGCTAGGAGAAATCCAATGGTTTGTGTTTTTATTCATTCCAAGATCTCGCATTTGATTATTTGTAAGTTTCTGTGACTTATCCGCTACCTTTTTCTTCGTCAACATTGAGCCAACATTCATCCTTTTTATCAGACTTCATTTTCTCCAGTTGCTATTACGCAAGTTGCTAGAACAGCTTCGATACCTTCTGCAAGACTGAGTGCGATGGCTGTGCGGTTTCTGAGATATAGCGATGGGTCTCGCTCATTCCTCTGATGACTCAAGACCAGACCCATTGGAAATCAAGCTGCAGTACGATCAAAATTTCAATTAGTGTAAAATCCTGCATTCTCTTTGCCTCAATCTAAAGTTCTACTTCAGTATACAAAGGATCACTGCAAAATCTTTTTCAGAAATCAGTCTCTCTCTGTCTTGCAAAGCTTGATTCACTAGACCAGCAGCATGATTTTCATTTCCAAAAACAATACTGACGTCTGATTTCGATAGACTTACTTTGGAGGCACGTGATACGGTTTCGCATTTCTTTGATCAAAATCCTGACTGAACCGTACTTTATTCGATGAGCTACTGCAACAGGGAAAAACTAGCTCTCAGTTCAGCTTTCAGTTTTTGATATGGAGTGATTAGTAGCGATAGTAGGCAGATTTTCATGAAAATGGATATCTGAACAGATAAAAAGTGTATACAGAAATCAGAACAAAAATTCCTCATCATCAGATCGACATCGTAGATCCAGATCGAGACCCTATACTGCAGGTCAGCGAAAGGAGTGATAGTGATCATTTGCGATGAGATTCTACAGAGAGAGAAAGTACCATTTATAGTAGGAGGAACCTGACTGTATATTGATACGGTTTACAAAAATTTCTCGATGCCAGAGTGTCCTCCAGATCTTGTTTTAAGAGCAGAACTTGAACAAAAGAAGCACAAGAAGCCTGATTTCTTTATCGTGAACTTTCCAAGATCGATCCTCAAGAAGCTCAAAAAGCTTCATCCAAATTCTATCAGATATCTCATCAGAGCTTTTTGAAATCTACTACAAAACTTGAAAAACCAGAGACAGAGGGATATCCAGCAACCTGTTCGCCATCCACTTTTGATGCTCGGTCTCTGGAGACAAAAGAAACCACCAATCGGCTTATCAATGCGAGAATCAAAGAAATGTTAGAAGCCGACTTATCGATGAAGTGCAATCGCTTTTAGAGCAGGGATATTTACCTGGGTATGCAGAGTTTACAAACGATAGGTTACAGAAGTTGTTGCTTATTTACAAGGAGAATATTCTTCGACAAAATGGAAGAACTTCTCAAAAGAAACACTCATCATCTGCCATAGCAGAGAACTGACGAAGGTATATTGCTGAGGGATACAGTCTCCCAAAGAAAATGTTTCTATAAAGTACGAACATTATAGTTTAAAATGAATTGTATTTGGATATTAAAAAGAGAAGTCTGATTTCTGCTTCTCTTTTTCTTGTGTTTCATGATTATTGCTTTTTGCTTTTTGGATGATTTGTTACCCAGTTGACGGCAATATCAATTCGATTTCATTCATTGCACCAGTATCGCAAACAATACCAGCCTGCATAAAGTTGTTGGGATGATTTCAAGTTTTATATTTTCCTTTTTGGAGCAGCGACCATTACATGTTTTTCCCATACATTTTACACCATCCGCTCTGACCCAGAATTCTCCATCAAATCACTTTCTTCTCAAACTATCAACTACTCAATTCTATAGGAGATTATAGTTTCTTTTTCCGGATGGTCAGGTCACGGTTCCAGCCGATTTTGTTAGAGGTTTTTCGTTCTTTTTGTAGGAGTTTTTCTTTTGGATAGTAAAAAGTTGTAAGTCGGAATTTGTCTGATCAGTAATCTTTATTTTTCTGTTTTTCTTTTTGTTTGATGCTATTCACTTGATTAGAAACAATGTCACTAGCAAGATTGTTAAGTTCTGTTCATTGGAGAACTTCCTGCGTTTCACGTGGTTGTAGCTTTCCATCAGGGGTATTAGTTTGTTCTATGCTCATAACTTCTCCTAATAAATAAAGAATTTATTTAATTATATTTTTCCCCTCAAAATGTCAAAATCCTTTTACATAAAATAAGTCACAAAATCAGGACTCAGACTTTTTCTTTTATTTTTCTTGATAAATCGATTTGCGATTGTGTACAATCAAAACTCACTACTTTAAGGGCTATGTCACTTTATAGCAATTTATTTTCACTTGTTTCTTATGACAGTACTCGTAAAAATTCAAGATAATGCAGGGGTTGAAATCGGATCATTTACAGCTGGAGAACAATAAGGGCCTTGCGGAAGCAGCAGCAATGCATGGGATGAAATTCTTGTCTCTTGTAATACTGGATACTGTGGTATGTCTCGCGATGTGGAAGGAGATACGCAGACATTGAGTATCGACAAGATGGGACATACCTGATCTTCCCTTTGATGCCAATAAAAATCCTCAACAAATTCTTGCCTGTGTTGGAGGAATTAAATCAGAATACTTTACCGATGAGAAAGAATATGCAGTAGTCCTCAAAAACTCTACTAATTTTTGCAAAATCAGATTAGAACAATAGAGACAACTTGAGTTCTCGTCTCTTAATTCATAATATTTTTCGTATGGTTCTTATCAATTTGAAACAGCATTTTTGCTTCAATTGATCCAGCAAAAACGAATCTGCGTTCAATACTTTTTATCTCAAAACAGTAGATATCTTTTTCCGTTATCTCAAAACAACTATTTTCTTGATCCAAAGAGGAATGTGAGGATCCATCGCTGATTTTTATATAAAATTTCGAAATGCAGTTCCAGAGTTATGATATAGAGCGAGTCTTTTTCTGCATATACTTGGACGATTTTCAAAAACTCAGTCAAAGATTATTTCACAAAAGAAATCAGATTCTCACAGCTCGATTCTCCCTAATCCAGAGTTTGATTCTTTTGAAGAGTCTTTGGTTGATGAGACAGATATTACAGACTTGCTAGAGCAGGATTTTCAGCTTGATCTGATCAAAAAAGCAATGGAGGAGTTAGATCCTACCAGTAGAGAAAATTATTTTTCTCAAATTCATCGAAGATAAATCAATACTGAAATCGAGGATCTTACAAATTTCTCAAGAAGTGATCAGGCAGAGGATTTCTAGAGCCTTCAAAAAACTTAGAACCCTCCTTACTTCAGACCTTTAACTCTTGATTTTCCCCCATAGAATCTGAGATTTATCTCTCTTTTTGATGATCACTCCTCAGTATACATTATTTTGATTGCTAACTTTTGCTTGCTGTGCTTTTGTTTTCTCCGTGAGTAAAAATTTACTTTTGCCCAAAATCAGAATCAAAAACAAGAAAAATCAGACTTTACTCTCCCTTTCTTGACGAAGGCAAACATTACAAAATATTACCTGAACTATTGTACAAATGCCAGATCAAATTTCATCTCATCTTATCTTGATTCTCTTGAAAATTCTCCTCAGATTGATATTCAGACTTATGAACTTACCGAGAGTAAAATCTTGGATTAAACAAAAAGCCCAGTCCTGAACACATTTTCGCATTATGCTCGAAAATAATAAATATCATCAATTTCAAAAATACGTTCAAAACTCCCAAAACGAGGCGATCAAGATTGCAAAATATTAAGCTAATTTCAGACGAACACTTACCGACGACATATCTGCATAGTAAAAATAACACTTGCACAGAGCGGATTCTGGATTCAAAGTAGTAATCTAACACATTCGACCTTTGCCAATAATCGCGAACACCTTTTTTTCGAGCCAAGATCCTCAGGTTCTTTCGAGGTCTAAAACGCTTTTTCAAAAAGACTTCTCTTGAGATACTTTACTTGCCACTGATCTTCATCCAAATCTTGTTGTTTGTAATATCAATTGCCGTGCTATTATTACGGATCTCCTTTCTAGTGCAAAAAGTCTATTACAATTCAAACTCAGTATCTCACGGATCCTCAACTCTTTGATATTATTGCCAAAAAGTCCAAAAATCTGACTTTTAGAGCGATTTTCTCCTGATACCGACGATAATAAAAACTTTCCAAAATTCTTTTTGAACTTCACAAGTCCGTCTCTTGAAAAACCTTATGTTCATACCAAGATGATCCTTATTGATGATGAGATTCTCCTTTTGGAAGTATGAGATCTCTCAGCAAATAGTCTTGATAACAATAGAAATCTGAATATTACTTCTTGATCCGGCTTTGATTACTCAGTTTAAAAATGAATTTGCTCAGGATCGAAAAACTTACGGAGAAGCCTCCAGTCAAGAGGAAGAAGAAAATAATATTTTATAGTAAAAAGCTATCAGGTTTTGAATTTTATTTTGTTTATTGATAATGGTCACACATATTTTCTGACTAACGATAGTAGAATTAGTGGGATACTTTCTGTGTATGTGAATTTTGCATATAAAAGATAGCGGAAACATAATCCTATATTTCATGCAGTTTGCAAAATATGCAAAGTGAGAACATAAAAGGTATTTTCAGCGATCTGAGCGATTAGAATATTTCAAAAAGTCTGTGTATGGCGTTGGGGTTTCTTTTTGGCATTATGATTTTTCCATTTTAAAGGGTGAGGTAATCTTGCTTTTGGTATCAATTGTACGATATAGTTTGGACTCTACTTTTTGACACCTAAAAATAATAAAAATCCTTCTTCGTCTAAAAACAAGTCTCAATACAATTCTTCCTGTTTTCAGTTTTGATTGCTTAGTTTTTATGGCAAAATTTTGTAAGCATTGTTTGGACAGATGCATTCTCCTTTAGTTTGCGATTTTTGCCTTTTTGTAGACTGGATTTTCTAGAATAGGAATTATCAGGTTGTAATCGGAATGGGGCTGCCATTTTGGGAGATATGTAGGAATATTTGAGAGAATGTAGTTTGTATATGACCAATATGTACTTTCTGTTGGTGTGTATAGATATGTTTTATTGTGGGATAATTGCTTGCTCTTGCAAATCTTATTAAAATCACTAGACAAAGTCAGACTTGAGATGTTTTATTTTTATCTATTCTATTCTTTGCTATGGATTATCTTGTTACTGTTGGACTTGGAGATTACCCTCAAACTTTCAGCGAAACAAAAATCTTTTTGCCCTTGTAAAAATGACCAATCTCTTGAGGATAATCGTCCTAATACTCATATTTGTCCAACATGTACAGGGCAGCCTGGTGGATTGCCAGACTTTCTCATGAAAGTGGTACAAAAGGCACTGCTGATATGAAGGCAATGAATTGTCAGTTTAATACTCGCTCAAGCTTTGATAGAAAAACTATTTCTATCAGACTTGCCAATGAGGTATCAAATCACTCAGTTTTATACTCCGATCAATATGTCAAGGTCAGGTTTCATTCTTTTTAGAAGGATATGAAAAAGAGTTAAAGATCTGAATTACTGAGGCCCATTTGGGTGTGATACCGCAAAATCATTGCATCAGGGAGGACAAATGCTTCTTGCAGTTTCAATCGTGCAGGAACTCCATTGATAGAGATCGTGACTTGACCGGGATTTTGATTCTGCTAGGCAGCTGTTGAGTGCCAAAGAGATTCGAAGGATTGCTAAGCGAAATGGCATCTCTGATGCAGATATGGAGAAGGGCAGATGAGTTGATGTAAATGTTTTCGAGTTAGACCAAGTCTTGATGCTCCTTTTTGGTACGAGTTGAACTCAAAAATATCAATTCCTTCTCTGCGATCAAAGAGGCTATCGATGCAGAAGTTGCAGTCAAATTCAGCTAAAACTCAGGAGAAAATCTTGACTCAGGAAACGCGTCGTCGAGATGATCTCGAGGGCGAGTCTTTTGCAATGAGAAGCAAGGAAGACGCACTTGATTATGAGATATTTCCCAGACCCGGATTTGCCAGATTTAGTATTGGATTCTGAGCTTTTAGATTTCGCTGAATGTGTAGAATTACTTATCCCTTCTGAAAATTAGAAAAATGAAGTCAAATTCTGATTTCATAAAGAGTTTATCAATGCATTGATCGGTGATCTCAAGGTGCTCAATTTCTTTTGAAGAGATGGTAGCACTCAATTATGATCCTAAGATGATCGTCAAAAATGGATCGCTGGACCAATTAGTGCATATATGACTGCAAAATTTGTTTCAATCGATGGGCTCAGTAAACAAGAACAGTTAATCAGCTTTTTCTCACTTGTTAAGAAAGTAGAAACTTATCGATAATCAACAGACTGATTATGGAAGAAATGCTACAAAACTGAGGAGATCCAGAGCAAATTCTCAAAGAAAAGGGCTTTGATGCACCAGCTTTTGATACCGAAAGACTCAAGTCGATTATTCAAGCAGTACTCGATGCAAATGAGTCTGTGGTAGAGGCAGTACAGAGCTGGGAAAACAAATGTAATCGCGTTTCCTCGTAGGACAAAGTATAGAAGATCAAACTAAAGGAAAAAAGCAAATCCAAAGAGCTTCAGAGATATGATTGTCCAAATGATTGGATAGCACCATATTCCTCTTAAAAAGTAATGCAATTTTTGCACCATGATTTTATAGAGACGGGCAGTGTCTTAGATGTATGGTGCTAATAGTAGCGTTCGTTGATCATTGCTCTTGATTTCATGCTTGTGATTGGATATACTAGACCCCCAGTACTGTAAGATAATAATGACTAACATTAAAAACCAAGAAAGAAATCTGATTTTTCGGGTGTTTAAATTTATCCTTGTGCGTTACAAAGAATTTCCTCTCTGGGCAACGCTTGGACTCTTGGGAGAATAACTTCGATTGTTCTCTGACTTTTTGCCTGCGATGTATTACTCAGATATGATCAATATTCTCTCTGAAACTCAGCTTGCGAGAAATCCAATAGCTCAGCATGCAATTGGAGTATTGATGGTGATTTTTGCAATCAAACTTGTCAATAATTCACTTGTTTTTCCGTATCTATGATTATGCAGTAGATCAAGCTTGAAATGAGAATGCAACAAAAACTTTATGATGAGCTTTTTCTTTTCTCACTTGCACAAGCATAGTTATCAATATTTTGTAGAGCACTTTTTCTGGGACGCTAGTTTCTCAAATTAGAAGAACAATCTGAGCATTGGAAAGAGTTTACGGATATGCTGACTTGGAATGTTCTACCATCTCAATGTATTTTTGATTGTGGTAATTGTTGCTCGTGAAAGCTGGATGATTGCTCTTGGAATTCTAGATTTTTATCGTTCTCATTGATTCAATATCAGTTACCAATTGGCTCAACCCTATCAGGAAAAAGCAAACAAGCTGGATTCTGATCTCCGGTGAGACTTTTGTCCAGATACAATCAGAATACACTTACTGTTAAGACTTTTGCGTGCCTTTTGATGAGAGGCTTACTCTTTTCAAAACTCAATCTTGAAACGACATCAGCCCAGAACAAAGCAATACCTCATTTTCAATCTGATGTGGATGATCTCGTTAGTTGCAGTAGTCTTTTTGGAGATTGGAGCAGTACAGTATGCACTTAAGCTTGCGAGGAAAAGGAGTCTTGAAATCTGAATGATCGTCCTAGTTCAAACCTATATTCTCAGGATTATTGATCAAGTGCTCTCAATTGGATCCAGTATTTTAGGAGTTTTTCAAGGACAGTGAGTGAAGTGGGAGTGACTGGAGTATCCAAACACCACGAGAAATCAAGATATCAAAGCATGCCCTGACCTCAAGGTAAACAGAGCAAAAATCAGATTTCAGGATGTCGATTTTTCTTATCAGGATGAGCAACTTTTTCCAAGATCTTAACTTTGAAATCAAGCCGGGAGGCATGTCACTTGTTGGGGCTTCTGGTAGTGGAAGAGTCTACGATTACAAGAAAACTTCTGTTTAGGTTTTCATGATATTCAAAAAGTGCAAATTCTGATTGATGATCAGGATATTGCTCAAGTCTCTCAAAGAGCCCTAAGAAGTCATATTTCTCTCGTTCCTCAGATCCGATACTCTTTCATCGTACGATCAAGGAAAATATTGCTTATGCCAATCTAATGCTACTGATGAAATTTACAAGGCTGCCAAGATGGCAAAAATGTGATCTCTTTATCAATCATCTCCAGAAGATAAATATGAAACACTAGTTGGAGGGAATCAAACTCTCAGGAGGAGAGAGACGAGAATAGCGGTGCTAGGCGATTAGTGAAAATGCCCGATTTTGATTATGGATGAGGCAGCCTCAGCTCGACAGTGAATCTGAAAAATACATCCAAGAAGCAATGACTGCAAAGTCCTCAAGGGAGAAAACCGCAATTATTATTGCTCATAGACTTTCAACTATTATGCAGATGGATCGCATCATCGTTATGGATCAATGAAAAATAGCCGAAGTCTGAACTCATTCGAGCTTATCCAAAAGCCAGATGGCATCTACAAAAACTACGAACAATTCAGTCTGGAGGGTTTTATTGAGTAAAAAGTTAGAAAAAGAAAAACACTGACTTCAATCAGCGTTTTTCTATAGTTAAAATTTTAGCAACGATCATCATTCTTTTGTCTGCAGTTCCGATCGGATAGCATCCATCAAAGTTAAGTAGCTTTCGCCTTTATCTGAAAAATTCGTGATAGTAATCCTCAACATGTTTTGCAAGACACCTTTCTCTCGACCATCTCATAGGTGGTCAGTGCCCATTCCATACGACTTGAAATCTCTGTCCTGCCTTGAGTTTTGGAATATTTCTAAAAACTACACCATATTCATTCTTTTTCCACCATTCTGTGAGGTATGCCCAAATATAGGGTATTTCCTTTGCTTCATGGGGTAGGGGTTGTTGGATATTTTACAACTCCTTTTAGTGAGCTCATCAGTCAAAATTTTTCTTGAGAAAAGTCCACTCTCCCATTGCTTTCTGTGATTGACAAATTGGAACATGTAATATCAAGATCAGGGATGATAAGTCTATTGGTAGGAGGAGGATATTATAGTTAGAGGTCTTGTGCATTTCCTTCAGGCAGCTCTTCCATTCAAAGTGCAAGAATACTTCCAGTAGTATCTTTCCTCTTGGATCTCACTAAAACCTTTTTCAATTTGTTTTGAGATTGGCTTCTTTCTCGTTTTCTGCAGCATTATGCATGAGGTTTCTGAGATTTGATGAAGTTCTGCTGCATTTACACTAGAAAAAGCATCTTTGAAAGTATACAAGTTGTGCATTGGTAAAAATAAAATACACAAAATACTAAGAAAGATAATGATCATTGCTTTTAGTCTCTTTGAGAAAGTTTTTGATCTTTTCTCCTAGAGAAAAATGAGGAGTCTGATTTTTATTTTGTTTATCTTCTGATTTTTGTATTTTTGTGTGATAGGAGGAAAAATAACTGAGAAAGTTATCTTAGCTGATTCAGCCTTCTCAGAGGTTGCTTGCGTTTCTCAATTGTTGGAATTTTTCGCTTTTGGAGCAGGATGTTGCAGTTCAAGCTTTTGGACAAACTTGGGGGTTTACTCCAGTTACGGAGTATGAGCTTTAGAGGTGATGTGAGTTAGTATCACTTTCTTGCTCTCCAAAAGTGACTGAAAATGCATTATTCATCATTCCTTGCATCAAGATAAATCTCCTTAAGTATACTTATTTTTACAAAAAGAAAAATCTGACTTCTTTTTCTGTTCATGCTCCTGACATTTGAGGTAAAGAGATGTGTAATTGTTTTACTAATAGAAGGCCATTATGTTATGAACGAAAAATCTGACTCCTGAGGATAATCGTTATCAAAGTCAGTTTTTACTATTTTATATTATTGACAAAGTGAGAGGTTTTTGAGTGATCTCAACACTTTCAAATTTCTTTAATTTGTGCATAAGGGTGAGATTTGGATACTCTTTCAGCATCTTGTTCAAAATCTTCCCTTAAGTTCAAGGGTTTTGCGATTCTTGAAACTTTTCCCTCTCCTCCATTGTCATTGGTAGAAACAATGAGCTGATCACTGACTTTTTGCAATGCTGATTCTAGAGTCAATTGTGCTTTTGCTCTGATCCATAACACTGTTGAGTCAAGAGCTGTCCGATTTGATCAGCATCTTCATTTGAGATCCCTCTTCCATAAATTTTTGAAAGAAACTGTCCCATGCAAAGCTCCCTGTTCTGCAGGTGTCATTCCAGTATCTTCTGCCTTATCAAGACAAAGGACTCAATCGCAATCAATGGTGGAATATTTTTATAAAAATCCTTGAGCAAAAGTACTTTATTTGCTCCGTTTCTCTGTCCCAATTAGTATAAAGCCAAAAGATGGCATGAAACTTCTATACTTATCTCTAAAAACGGAAATAACAGCTCTCCTGAGATTCACTCGCAGTACGCATGAGGCACTATGTCTGATCACTTGATCAATTACCTCAGCATCCAATAAAGGAAGAAGTCTGATTTTTGTCTTTGATAAACTGGTATAAATGTTGAGATTACTTTATTGTTGAGGAATTCTTTGATCAAGTCCTGAAGTGGTAGCAATTTTATATTCTTTCGCTAAATTTGCGAGTTCTGTTGGCTTTTTCTCTAATAACTAAAAAGGTGAAAAGTAAAATCATTAAAAAGTCCGATATTGTTTACATTTGAAGTCTGAAAGTTTATCCACTAGAGACAAAAACGCTCTCTTTGAGATCAGACTTGAAATCTATTGAAATAGGGATATGATCCTGTATCTTTTCTTCGACAATATCTCCGATTTGCATATTTACAACTTCATTTACTCAAAATATTTTTGTCCACTATCTCTGATGATTCCTCCCCACTGTTCGAGCAAAGTCACATCTTGATAAGGATTATTATCCAAAATATTTTCTTTTCAAGTAAACTCAAGTCTACTTGCTGCGTGTAAGATTTTTCCAGATATTGAGTGAAAGGTAAAAACAAATTTCTCAAAAATCTGAATACACACTTCTTTTGAAATCCAATTCAGCTTTTACCTTGTTCTTAGTCCTAGTGTATTATCGTAGTAATCGACCATCTGATCCAGTGTTCTCAGTTCTGGTGCATCAGTAGCAATAAGGGCATCTGACTTAAACGACTGCAGATCATAATTTTCCAGTGTTTAGCTCATAAGACGATCATTGAGATTCATGTTTTGATAAAAAGCAAATCCTACCAGTCCCAGTGCAAGAGCAGCTGAACATCCAAAGTCCTATCAAGGCTTTGGTATAATCTTCTTTCTTTACTCCCAAAAGAGACGATCTTGAGTTTGTCCTTTCCAGATCACTCCTCCCATAGCTAGAAAACCAAGAACTGATCTTGTCTTTGATAGTATCTAAATTAAATGAGTATTTTCCATATCCATATCGGCAAAAAGATAAAAGTTTTTAGTTGTGGCTATTTGCTTGATTTACGTGAGAATCTGAGATTTTTGTTTTAGTGTCCCCAGATCCTGTTTTTGTAGTTTTGGAAGTAGCTTTGGGAACCACTTATAGCTGAAACAGATCAAGAAGTCTGACGCGTTTCTGTGATCGATCCTTTTGAGTCAGGCTTTTTGTTCTTTTTCTGAAATTTTTCTCCATCTTGACTAAGATCTTTTGAGATAAATCCTCCCGTTGTATTTTGACTATCCCCATCAAAGAAACTTCAAATCCATCAACAACCGCATCAAGAGACTTTCTGAGTGATTGTCACTTTCTTCTCTTGCTCATCAAAGAGTGTCTTGTAACTATCTACATAGTCAAAAAATTTCTCTTTGAGTGTTCTTTTGGATAGGAAGGGTAAAGGTCTTTGAAGGGTATGATATTTATAGGTTTGTTCCTCCGAGCTCTTCTTCCTTTTCTGAAACTTGCATTTCCTTGACGTCAATTGACTTTCCTAGAATAAAGGTTGATTTAGCTTCAAGAGTTTAACAAACTCGGAAACGATAAGATATATGGATTCTTGATACCTTCTCTAATAAGTGCATATTCATCTTCTTTAAGGGTATTAACTACTGCAGAAACTAATTTCTCCTCTTACTATCAAAATCATTGAAAGTAATCGCAAATGATGGCAATTGAGCATTCTCTAGCTTACGATCGATCATATCCATCATTGTCTTGAAAAATCCAGTATCAAAGCTCTCCTTGCTTTTGCTCAAACGATAATAAGTGTCAAAATCTCCAATAATACTACAGTTTGCTGGTTCATAAGGATTATTGTAACAATAGTTGAGATAGTTTTTGACATCATTTTCCCCTCTAGCAAGCAGATCATTGAGTTTTTGTTTGATTTCAGACTTTGGCATTGAGAGCTCATTTGAGAGAGATGTTAAAAATACATCCATCAATGAAAATACCTTCATCGCACTAGAGAATTTTACGATTTCCAGTGAGAGTAAACTTCTCTGAATCGAAGAAAACTAGTTATTTTTCTTTCAAGATCGTTACGAGTTCCTCAGGGAAAAATCCATCTTTATTGAGTTGATCGGTGATCGTTTTTGATTTCTTTTTGGGTTCGATGGTTTTTGACCAAAATCGCTTGAAGAGGCCTGAATTAAGTCTTTTTTGAGGATAATTGAGACCATTTGCTGACAATCAGACTTTTTACCTTATTTTTCCATCATTGGTAAGTCTGTTCCTCTGTGAGATTCTAGATCAAAAAAGCCCAGAAGCTGACCATATTCATTGTAATAATCAGAGTAGCTTGGACATATTCATTTTGGTGTTTCAGTATTAGGAAGTGATTTTTGCTTTGCAAGTACCAGTTGAAAAATCCAGCTCCTATCGCTGTAATCCCACAGTACAATTCCTAGTACTGCATAATAAAAAGTGTTATGAACTTTTTAACCTCGGTTTTGACTTCAGGGTGAGTGGACTTTTGGATCATCAAGAAATCAAACGAAGGTGTGCTTGGATTCTCGAGTTTTACCTGTGTTTTGCTTTGTGGCTCCGCTTGTTGAGCCATGCGAGCTTCTTCCTCCACCTTATTGAGTTTCTTCATGTCCAAAAAGTGCAGGATCAAGTGCTGACTAGATTCTGGAGCGATAGGAGTAGGCATCTGAGGGTACAGGATCAGGAGGATTTCGCTGCATTCTCAAGCTGAGCCAGATCATCTCCCAAAAGTGAGAGTCTTATTATCTTCGCTAATAACCATAATGAGAAAGGTTTAATGATAAAAGTGCTGTGAGCAGTTCCACAAACTTTCTCAAAGTATAGTCGAAAAATAAAAAGTCAAAAATCTGACTTTTTCTCGTTTCCTTTATCCCTCATTAATTATTACTAACTCTCTTGATTCATTGAGTCTTCCCAGTCGTCCTCTTGAGGATTCTCCTCCAAAAACTTTTTCATAAGCAGGACAGTGCTTTACAAATGGATCTTGCATTTTTGATTGCATGATAGAACAAATTCTCCTAGATCAATTACTCCATTTTGCTATCAATTTGCAATACTTCTTCTTCCTTTTTGTTCATCTTGATTGATTTCAAGCACATATTTTTGCAGTATAGTCAGTGATCTCAATTTCTCTTTGATATTCTGATCACAGCGATCTGAAGTCTACTTCTACACTACAGTGCAAATCATCGATCGTTGCAAAATTGAGTCCTTACCAAGCGAGTTGGACGTGATCTCTCCTGAAACTCACTCAGAATTTAGATTTGGAATTTCTTCCAACATCTTATTTTCAAAAACTAGATGATCATTGACTTTTTGCTTTGAGCATATCAGATATTTTAACTTGAAAATCAGGATGAGCCATAGTTATATTTTTCACAAAGATGATTTCCTATAATGATCCACCTTTTATTTTTCAAAAGTTTTTGACTTGTTTTTGCTTGGAGATTGGATATACTAGGACTGATTTTTGCTTTATGTCAAGGAGAAAAATGAGACAAAAAGGTTTACTCTCATCGAAATCTTAGTCGTGATCGTGGTTTTTGGAGTAGGAATTTTGGCAATTTTGACGATGCTGACCAATAGTATCGGTTATTTTGATATAGTTAATATGCAGACCAGAGCCACCATGCTTGCAAAAGAATCACTTGATCTTGCATATGCTCATAGAGATAGCAATCTTGAACAAGGATATCCTCGAGTGTATGTTTCATGACCTGAGACCATACTGAACTTTTTTGGAAGTCCAGGTAAAAGTATAAACTCAGTTTTTCCCCGGATAATAACTACTACCTTATCCAAAAATAGAAAAACAAGATAAGAAAACAGACTTCAAGTCTAATTTTGAAAGCCTTTAGAGTCTGTATATCAGACAGGATATAACAAACCAGATTACTATCGCTATCTTGATAATAAAGAGACAATAGACACTACCAAAAGGTTACAAGACGAATTGAGTTTTTCAAAGGTAGAATGAGGATTCCCTGAAAAATAAGCTTCTCAAAATCTCACTCATGCTCTTTATCAGAGATGAGCAACAACAGGAGAGAGTTGTTTTGGAGTGATTTATAGGGGCTCCAAAGATAGCAAAGTTGAAGAATCTTCTCAAGCAACAAATTAACTTTATCATTGATTGAAACGATGAGCTGATTTACCTTAGCGAAATCCTTATTGTCGTGATACTTTTTGAATGCTGGCAGGGGATTATTATGAAAAACCTAACCGACAATTTCCCAAGTAAGTTTAGAATCCAGCAGGAAAAAGAGATCGCAAAGAGGCACTCGTGCTTTCTCAAGTTTTGGATAATCTTGCACAAAGTACGACTATTGATTATGAAAATATCAATCATCTGATCTTGTCGCAAACAATGGAATCGTAGATGCGCTATATCTCAGTGGAGACGCTAGGAAATATCAGATTTCTTCCTAGTGATTCTTGTAAGGAAGATGATAAGATAACTGAAAAACTAGAAAACTCAGATCCAGAGTACAGAACAATCAGAAAATCACTGTCAACTCTTACTCACTACAACTATAGGGTCAGACAACATCTTTGCTTGATGGGCAAAAACTTCAAACTCAGCAAGATAAAATTCAAGATCATACCGTTTATCTGAAAGAGAACTCAAAAGAAAGGTACAATCAGAAAATTCCAGAAAAAATACAGGTCTCAACGAACTTCACAAGATTGAAAAGCCAGCTTTTCGATTATTAGGGACACTCTATGAGTAACTATTACAATCCGCAGAAAGCGAACCAATAATATTTCACTTCCTCTTCAACTTTTTCTTCTCACTTCAAGGAAAACTGAAAGTCTTTATTCCGATACCAATACCAATGATTGACAGACACACCTCAAGCCCTAGGGAAATATTCTCATTTTACAATTTTTATACTCTTTTTGCTTCTGCTTTGTTAGGGATTTTTGGTGAGGTGTTATGATGAGGATTTTTCTCAAAATATAGCAATAAAATCGCCCACTATCATCAAGACAAATGCTCTCGTAAAATCAACAAGTGAGCTTGGATTTTTGATGATTTGAGAAAGTAGAGCGAGGTTTTGACTTTGAGTGAAATGGAGAAAGGTTTGATAAAAGCAAATTTTTCCTGTCCTGTGGAGAAAAAATGAAAAGAAGAATGCTGACTTCCTCGCTCGTTCTCTCTGACAATCAATGGACTCAAAAATCAGATTTCGACTACTTTTTAAGCTGGACAAAGTCTTGACCTTTACCAACATTTTATCATGCAACACCATCTGATTTTCAAACTGCTAATGTGACTCACAAGTACAACACCATACTAATAGTGCAGATAAAGACTTGATATACTCTATCATAGAAGAGAATCTGACTGAGGAAATCACAAGTTCTTAACTTAGTATCTTAAACGATCAGTGAAGCAGACAACAGCGCTGATTATATACTCTCAAAGTCTGAATAATGCTCGATGCAAAAAGGTGAGCGCTGAATGATGAAAGCAAATAGTCCCTCTCTTTGATGGACATTTTACGATGAAAGTTGAGAGGATCGTATGCAGGACAAAGTCGTTTCAAAGAATATCAAATCAATCAGTCACTACCTGACTTTTTACAAAGCGATAATTATTTAATTTAGCATAGAGCTCATAAAAGAGCTCTTTTTCCTTCATTTTTCCTGAATCTCTATATTCAAGGCCAATACTTTATCTTTTTCCTTTAGCGATGCTCAATACTTTCAAAACTACAGTTTGCTCAGATTCTCTCGAGGCATTTACCACTTGAGATCGAGGATATTTATTGCCTTTATTGTTTCCTGCACCAGAAAATGTTGCTGGGGATCTTGCATTTCCCTGTTTTTCAGCTTACAAAAACGATGGAAAAAGCTCAAACCTTATCATAAACGAGCTTCAAAACAAAATCCAAGATCAGAATTTATGAATTTTTAGTGAAGTTATAGCGGTTTTGACCTATATCAATGCATCTTTTTGATCCGCAAAAACTTGCTCAAACCGTCCCTTTCTCAAATACAGAACAAAAATCTGACTTTGGATCTGGTGCACCTTTGGACAAAACAATTCTCCTTGAGGGGCGAGCTCCAAATACCCATAAAGTCAATTCACATCTGACATGTGAGAATTTTCTCCTTAGTGAGATCAATTGCTAGAATCACTCAGCTTTCTCAGGATATAAAGTAATCCAAAACCTGTTATCAGGTGATATCTGAGCTCATGTAGCCAAATGGATTTGGTATTATCAAAAGTCTTGAAAATAAAAAGCTTTCCAGATCAAAATTTGAGTAAACAGGTTGGAGAAAATCTATACCCTTGCGACCAAAAAAGTAGATGAAAATCCAGACCTCTACAAACCGCAAATCCTTGATCTCAAAAAGTCGCTTGAAGACTGAGATCAGAATCTTGTTGATTTTTGGCAAGACTCGTGCTATGTGCCTCGAAGATATGCAAAAATCTTTGCAGAGCTTGGGACTGAGCACTTTGACAAGCGATATTTTTGAAAGTACCGTCGAACAACCATGAATCAAAAAGGTTCATGAACTCCTCGAAAATGGTATCACTACAAAAAGTCAAGGTGCAATCGTTATGAACCTCGAAGTGTATGGACTTGGTGTTTTCTTGCTTCTCAAGTCAAAGACAGACCTCACTCTATTCTACAAAGATATTGACTTGCTTATCGAAACAAGCTGATTTCCAGATTATGATCAGTCTTTATATGTGGTAGGACTCGAACAAAAGCATCACTTTCAGCAACTATTCAAAAACTCTCGATCTCATCTGATTTGATCAGTCAAAACTGCATCATGTCTCTTATGGACTAGTGGATCTCATCTGATGGAAAGATGTCATCTCGTGCTGGAAATGTCGTACTGTATGAAGATTTTCGTGATCAGCTCTTGAGCAAAAGCAACTGAGATGATGGATAGTCGTGAACTTCCATCAGACAAAAACAAACTATCGCACATCAAGTAGCTTTTGGGCGCAATGAAGTTTTGGTATGCTTCTTCGGGACTCGGAAAAAGGGATAACCTTCGATCGGAAATCGAGGCGCTATCTTTTGAAGATGAGAAAAGTGGTCGCTACTTGCAATATATGTGAGCTAGAATCTCCTCAATCCTCAAAAAGCTCCAAATCCAGATTTCTCAACTCTCGACTATAGTTTACTCACTACCAAAGAGGAGTCTGATTTGTTTGCTTGCATCTCTTCCCAGATCTTGTACAAAAATCTGCACAAGGTATAAATCAAAACACTATTGCAAGATTTTCACTTGCTCTTGCAAAACAGTTTCTTCTTACTATCATAGTACCAAAAATCCTTGATGAGTCAAAACCCAACTCAAACTAATGCCCGCTTGGTAGCGCTAGTACTCATCCATCAGACTCTACAAAATGCGCTCAACTTACTTGGTATTGAGTTGCCGGAGGTATGTAGTTATTGTTTAGCAAATAACCTGATAATAATGCAAATAAAACATTAAAAATATTCCCTATTTTAATGTAGCGTTTCAAATCGTACAAACAATTCAAAATCTGACTTGTTTCTGTCCTTTTGACTTTGCTCCTGTGATGATGTGGTACAAAAACTCCACAAATCTCAGTCCAAGACTACAACAATGATCTAATCTCACTCCAGAATCTGCAATAGCACAGGTCCAAAAAGCTATTATCAAGCACTAGATCAAAATTATGATGGCAAAAATCTACAAGATATCTACTCAACTCTCCAACAAAATCTCGCAACACTCGCAGACAAAGCAAATTCAGCTTCAGGCTATCGTGAAGACTTTACACTCAAAAATACAGTTCTTGAGCTATATTACAGGGACTACAAAACAGTTTAGACCTCCATGAAAAACCAACAGTATTGCTTTTGACGAGTTATTCAGGATCTGCTCAACAATTTTATGAACAGGATAGAGCCATGATCAACTCAGGGGACTCAACTCTTTGCCCAAGATCTTAGTAAACTCGATCAAATGCTTGATCTGGCACAGAGATTAGAGTGCAGCACGACTTAAAAATTGCCCTAGTGGCAGTTTTTATTTTGTCAAGGTCAAAATGACTCCTCAGAGACTAAAATCAGATTTTATTTTTCTGTAGAAAATTTGCAAAATATCATTTATAATTAAGTGCAATTTATATTACAAGCCTTGTATGATGAACACAAAAAACAAAATTCTGACCTTGTCTGCTGTTTCTGCTTTGAGTTTGGCAGCGATTTGGTACTTGCTTCCAATCCAAATGATTTGCTGTTTAAATGAGCAGTTAAGCAAGATGCACATTTGGAACTTTCTAGGTTGTCTTTGACCACAGATCCTACGACACCACACAGCAACATCAAAGTCTGATGTATTTTGGACGATGAATGATGAGAAAACTCATAACATATGCTGGAACAAATACTTTCTACCAACAAATCTCAGCAAATGGAACGCTGTCTTTTTGAGGTAGTAACAATAACACTAGTGATCCTAGTCTTTGATCCTTGGAGGATCCAGGAAACCTACAATCGATTTAAGCTAAAAATACTATCATTCTTGCATCGAATAAGATTCCAGCATCTGATGAGGACGTGGAAGTGTTGTCTTAGGATCTACAAACGCTAGGATCAAGGGGCAATGAAATATTATACAAGCTACGCATTGAGCCTCTATTTTGAAATGATAATCATAACCCTTGCTGCTGATAATGTAAATATTTATGCTAATAATTCAATGGCGATTGGAAAAAGATTGAGATTAATCATAATGGATCTTTTGTGTTTAATGGCACTTTAAAGCGAGTACTACCAAAAATAATACCGCAATCATCAAGTACAAAGCAACGGTATGATCATCAATGCAAACACCAAAACAGCAGATAAGACTGATCTAACCAGTCAATGGTAGTCTCCAAGTCGGAAATAGTCAGATTGATACAGCCGGTGCTATCATCTCGAGATGAATGTGTAAAACTAAAGGCATCTCTAATGGAGAAATCGGACTCAAATGTCGTAATAGCTCAAAATACCGAAAGTCCTTTTCTTAGTTTTTGGAGAAGTAGAATGTGGAAAAATGCTAAACATTATGAGATTAATGATAAACAAACAACATGGCCTTTTTGGGCTCAGAAAGTCTGCATTCTGCTCAAAGGAAGACTTGACGGAGTGGCCCCTCGTTTTTACCCCAGAAGAGCGTGATGCTGCATGCAAAGACAAAGAGGAGGAAGTTATGCAGTGAAGGTTTGGTTATACCTTCCACATCTGTTTCAATGAACAAGATCCTACTTGTGCTGTTCCAAAAGCTTAAAAAGTTGGACCTGCTCTGAGCCAAACGAAATAGACTCCCATTGTCAAGCTACACAGAGACTCAGGAAAAATAGGTCAAAAACAGACTCAACTCAGTAAGTTGTCCATCTGATCAGCATCTCGAAAATGGTCAGTGTGTATCAAATACAAAAACCGTTGATTGTAATAAAGAGTGGAATCGATGCAGCAAATGGAAGGATAAATAATCCTCAGGTTTCTGTTACTCGATCAGAAGCGACAAAATCATGGTCAAAGCCAGCCAAATGTGAACTAACTTGTAATACAGAATATAGAAAAGAACGTTGATTCAAATTCGCACAATGTGTATTGTGCAAATAAAACTAAATATTTGAGATGGTGAGTACTGTACAATCTACTACAAAAACATACCGAATCAAGATGTATTTGACAATATGTCTATGAAGATGCAGGATATTCATATCGAAAAAAGAGAATAGTTGATGGGCATGTTTTAGCACTCAAGAGTATAGTGAAAGGACTACTATCAGTCTTATAGGTTTGACTATTAGGGAAAAATTTTCGGTCAGTTTACAAAAAAGATGACTGTTTATCAAGAGGATATCAATGGGGTGTTCCTATAGAACAAAGATACTCCCTTCAAATTCAGTATCTCAATATGTAACAAAAACTAGTATAAAAGTTGTCAAAGATTACGATCCAAAGATGATTGTAAAAAGTATATAATGAAGGCATAGATCTTAGAGAATGTTTCCGATTTTTCGACTGAGAAAGCTGTAGACGAGCAGTCCTGTGATTGGAGATTATAGCATAAAAACTCTGACCTAGGTCAGAGTTTTTGTCATTATATTCGTTTATCCTTCAAGAGGTCCAGCAGGATGGGCTTCTATTATTTTCATGAATGTTCAATCTTAAAAAGCTATCCACTGATTCATATTATATGGCATATAAAGAGTCGGAATATTTTCCTGGATATGAAAAACTACTATGTATATAGTTTCATTTAACCATTCCATAAGCTCTATTTATCTTACGCCAATTCTATTTACCCCAGGCTGTATAATAGACTCTAACAGAGCTAATTCTTGAGGTTTACCATTTGGTCATTGTGCATAAATCATATATTTTTCCATTCAGATGGTTTCCGTTCCAGTCAACTTTTTGAGTTTGACGGGGGCTATCTTCTGGTTTTAGAACGATTATTTTCTGTGCACGTTATTTTTCGTTTTCGATAGCTAGACGCTCTACAGTAAAACCTGTCAATTTTCTTGTCATAGACTACCAATTTGTTTCCAGAAATATTTGCTGCCATCGTATCCTCGTTCTCATAGAACTACCTTAATATAGAATTGCGTTGGTCCTCATCAGATCCATGAAGGAGGGATTAGGGTGTTGTTCTCGTAATTGATCAATCGCCATTCTTCCTCTCGCTAATAATACCATTAAAGGATAAGAACCTGGTGGACTATTAAAGTGGAATAATCCTTAGAAAAATCTCTTTTTCCAAGATCAAATAAATCCATATTTCTCAGAAGGGCATGATGAGTCATAAGTATAATTAATATACAACTCAGCCTTATCCTTTTCTTTATTATATCTACAAAGATACTTCATTAATCTTTACGAGTACAAGTTTTGTTCCTTCTTTTGCACAATACACATTGTGAGAACTAGAACAAAACACTAATCAGATAGATTAGTCAGATTTTTTAGACTACAGTATCTTATATCAGAGTCAAGGAAAACCTTAACTCTCTGCTTTGTGAGTGAAAATACCTTAGAGATTATCTATAGGGACGATAACTTCCCCATGGGTGATCTGCTGGTACTGACGGTAATGTTCTGCTGGAATACGATGCTTCTCAACATCAGGTTCGTTAAAGATCTGCTCAAAAGCAACTGCAGTATAAAACTTTTCCATCAAAGGACGGCTTTATCAGTCAATCCTTTTTGTAAAAATATAACTGCATGATAGCCCATACTATCAGCGAGAATGCGGTCACGATTGGTAGGAGTACCACCACGTTGTGCATGTCCCATGTCTGAGGGTACTTAGTAGCCTGATTTTTCAGCTTTTGAGCGATTTCTTCAGGGCTAGCGGCTCCTTCAGCTACGACAATGAGTGCATAGCGGCGTTCCTTGGACATTTTTTAGTGAGCATTTTTGAGCAGTTGCTCATCGCTACAGGAAACTCTGGGAGAAGGATTGCTTCTGCTCCTGCAGCAAGACCAGCTCTGAGCTAGATCGCAGCTGCCCGTCCCATAGCACCAGTGACGAAGATACGTTCGTGGCTTTTGGCGGTGAGCAGATCTTGTCACACATGTTACTAAGTGTGTTGGCTGCAGAGTCAAAACCAATAGTTTCACTGGTCCAGGCGACGTCGTTGTCAATAGTTGCAGGAATTCCAATGACTTGGATGTCAGAGCTTCTTGAGCGATGAAAGTGTGCACCTTGATAGGAACCATTGCCTCCGATGACTACAAGACCTTCAATACCTTTTTGCGAAGGTTCTCGATAGCGATAGCACGAACATTTTGAATTTGAAAAATTCCTCAAAACAGAAGTGAGCAGGATGGTGCTAGGGATTTCCGATAATCTGGCTACCATGTTTGAACTCATTGTTTCATAGGTAGAGACCCATAGGGAAACTTTTTGAGGATTTTTTGACAGATTGTTGTTCTCGCTATAGAAGTGCACCATTAGTGAGGCCTCGAAAATCCACCACGAATTCCGTAGACTTCTATACCCTGGAGCTCAGAGCCGTACGAACTACCGCACGAACGGCCGCATTCATCTGGAGCGTCGCTACCTGAGGGTAAGTACTGCGATTTTTGGATCTTTCCATGTTGTTTGTGATTTGTTTAGAGGTGTTATTTGTTTTTGAAAGACACTTATAGGTATTTTTGAAAAATCAAAGGCTAAATATCAAAATAATGAAATGTCAAGTACAAGAAAGAAGTCTGATTTTTTTGTTTTTATTTTTGTGAGTATAATAACAATAACATAATCACTGAGTGATAAGGTTCTACTACACACCCTTGCAAAATGAGTGACTATGTTGGTGGTATTTCACCTAAAAACGCTTTCAGATCCACTGCAATACGATCGGACAGCTGAGTTTCAAGTTCAAGATTTGTTTTGTGATGATCTATACCTATGATTTGTCAAGGTAAATGATAAGTACCGATTATCATTGACTAAAATCAGGCTTGGAGCTTTTTGAAACGGAGAGCTCAGAGGTGTTTCCTTTGGGTTTTATTTTTCTTGACATTTTGAAATAAAACGATATAGTATCATCTCAGTAATAATACTCTAATATAAATATTTATGCGTAAAAACAATTTGAGCTATTGAGGACTTCCTCAATGGCAACCTCAACAAGACCAAGCTCTTCGCTGATCTACGCATCGTTTGTCAAGAAAGTATCACAGCAGCGGGTAAAGCAGCTATGCTAGCAACACTAGACAAGATAGATGAAGCTATCAAGGTAGGAGATGACAGCGGTACTTTTGATCTCAAAAATGAGATCTTTGCGAGTACCAAATAACGAAATCTTCTCTTGAGAAAGAACTGATTCGCACCAAACAGCTTTATAGCAAAAGCTGCGAGCATCGCCCTGGAGAATGGGCTGCTAGATGTTTCTTCACACAACGCAAGTCAGATAGCTTTAGTTCACAGGCTGAATCTGAGTCTATCGACATTGCGAGAATAGGCTCTATCTCCGCAAGGTTATGGTTGAGAGTGCCTGATCTGTTTCTTGGAGAGTGATCCTCGAGAGGATTTGCTCTTTGCAGTATGGATCTTGAAGATCCTCCGTCAGAATAATTACCTGATTTCAGGTATCATCTCTGAAGAAGTTGCTACTGGTATCCAGAGGTTTATTACCTCTAATGACAAAATGACCACTGTAGGTATTCTTATGGTGGTCTTTTTATAATTATCGTCCTTTTTGTTTAAAAACACTCCAAAGTCTGACTTCAGAGTGTGTTTATCTTAGTGTTTTGATTACATCTTGGTATGGAAGGTCCTCTCAGTACCTCAAGCTGATGAGCTTTTTGAGAGTCTTACGAAGTTTACTGCATATCCAGACTACTCTAATAGTGAGCTGTGGATATTCTTCTGGATGTTCGGGCATCCATAGAGTTTCTCTCGTGAAAAGTACGTTTACATTGAGGTGATGAGCTCCTTTTCCAGTATCCATCCATTACTGATACAAGGGTTTTCGATTTGTTTCATCTCTTACCTGTCCTAGTGAGGTTGGAATCATAGAGAAGGTATTTGAGATACCATCTTGAGAGTAGTGGTAGTCAGCTTTGCAACTGAGTTGAGTGAAGCAATCGCTCCTGAGTGATCTCTACCGTGCATGGGTTTGCTCCTGGTGCATAAGGTTCTCCAGCTTTTCTTCCATCTGGGGAGTAGCTCCTGTATTTCTACCGTACATTACATTTGAGGTAATAGTAGGAGAGAGGGGTAGGAGTAGCATCTTTATAAAGCTTATACTTTCTAAGCTCTTCCATAAAGAACTTTTGTACTTCTACGACCATAGAATCTACTCTATCATCATCGTTTCCTACATTGGGAATTCCCCTTCGGTTTCAAAATGATTTACTAACTCCATTTTCATCTCTGATTGCTTTAGTTTTTGCAAATCTGATATGAGAGAAAGAATCCTTCCGATTGACAAATCAGCAATACCATAGGCAATATCTACTCCATAATTTGAGTCAATAAATACCATTGTGCTTTCATAGTAGTATTTGTCGTGCATGTAGTGGATGATATACATGGTTTTTGCATATACTCTTGCTACATTTTCCATAGCCTTTTGAAGTTAGCCCTTAAACCTTGTCATAATTCGAGACTTCCATCTTCATTATCTACAGATTCAAAAGTGTAGGATCCATTACTTGTACTCCTTCATCTTCTTCTTTACCTCCATTGATAGCAAGGAGAAGTGTTTTCGAGATTCGTCTTGCACAGTGCTGGATTCTTTTTCCCGATCTCTTGATATGATACACGACATGCGATACCATAGTCATCAGCCCCTCTAATAGGTCTCATGATATCATCGTTTTCGTATTGAACAGATGAAGTATCGATAGAAACCTGAGCACAGAACTTCTTGAATCCTTCTGGTAAGCATTTGACCAGGACAGTTAGATTTGGTTCTGGAGAAGGGGCCAAGATTGTACAAAGTTTGAAGAAATCTGAATGAAGTCTTGGTTACCTTTGTTTTCCATCGTGGAACATTCCTCCAATAGATTCAGTTACCCAAGTGGATCTCCACCAGATCTCATCGTAGCTCCTGGTCTGAGGTGTCTTACGAGTCAGAGCTTCATCACAAAGTGATCAATAAATTCTTGAGCTTCAGCTTCTGTAATTTTTCCTGATTGAAGGTCTCTTTCAATATAGATATCTAGGAATGAAGATACATTTCAGAGACATCGCTGCACCATCTTGTTCTTTAATACACTGCAAAGGTAAGCAAAGTAGAGTCCATTGGATAGCTTCTTGAGGCAGTTTCTGCTGGTCTAGAAAACGTATCAAATCCATGATCAGCTGCCATCTTTACAATATCCTTGAGAGCAGAGATTTGTAGTGAAATTTCTTCTCTGAGTCTTACTTTTTGCGTCAGTCATATAGCACCAATAGCCTCAAAGTCAGCTGCTACTATGCGTGCATCAGCTCCGTAAAGTGCAAGTCTTCTGTAATCTCGATGATTCTACCTCTAGCATAATTGTCTAGGGGTCCAGTCACGATATGCTTTGATCTGTAGAGCTCGATTCAGCATCATATGCTGAGAATACTGCATCATTATGATTTTTGCATAATGGAAGATATCTTTTTACTCTAGGAGCAAGTTCAATTCCTCTTTCCTTGAGAGCATTTTCTACTACTCTCACTCATCCAAATGGTTTGATACTTCTTCTCAATGGAGCATCAGTTGGAGCTACGATAGTTTCAAGTTCCTTTTTGATGTATCAGGTTTGTACTGAAGTGATCGTTGAGAAATCGTTTCAGGATCCGCAGATCTAAGTCCATTTCCGTCTCTTTCTTCTTTGAGACATTTTTACTTCTTCCCAAAAGTTCCTTAGTTCTTTCGGTGGGACCTGAGAAAAGATGCATCTCCTGTATAAGGGTGATGTTTTTCATAGACAAATTTTCTTACATCGATCGTTGTCATGGGTATCACATATTGTATAGTCTGATGGTGTCCAAGGCATTCGTCTAAGAGTGGACGATACTTTTTAGTTGGATGCAGATATTTTACACCAGAAGCAGAGTATAAGAATCTTTTGGGAGTGCAAATTAAAATATGATTTTTCTAAGAAATAGGGAGGAGATTTTCCTTCGACATGTTTGGGAGAAAATCGTAGACTGAAAAAGATCTATATACTTTATACTAAGAGAAGAAAATATGCTTACTATCAATGAAAATTTTGTCATTTCCTGAGCGTGTCCTCATTTTGGGAAACTGGAGCTACAAAATATATGAGGATGGCTGATCTTACTCGGAACATTCGTCTTTTTACAAAAACAAAAGATTCTGAGTTTTCAACACGATCCTCAGCGATTGAAGGTTTTTGATCAATTTTCGAGATATGGAGGATATTACTTATCTTCGCGAGTTTCCCAAGGGGATAAGATCAGGTTTTAGACTATTTTTGACCTCTCGTGTGAGAGAAATTCTAACCTATGAGACAGGTGGATGCAGTGATTATTTGAGGTGGGGAAATATTGACTGAGGAAAGTAAAAATGCTTATCGATACTGGAATCTTGCACTTGCTCCTTTGATCGATAAACTCATCCCTGTATCTCATGTAAGGGGATACAAGTTCCTCAAAAAGTCCTTAATATCAAACTTTTTGAGCGACTTTTTGAAGCACGAGTGGTGCGATTTATGCACGTGATGAGGAATCGGTGGTAGCTTTGCACAAATTTGGCTATCAGAGTGCTGAGTTTTTATGGATACGAGTCGATTTGCACGAGATCGAAAAACCGTCAAAAATTCTGATTCTCGTCAATGAAAAATTGCTCTCATCAATCTCAATAAAAATGGATCAAAATTTTATCCAGATCTCCTCTCTAGTGTAAAAATTTGCTAGCTCAAGGATATCAGTTGCTGTATGTCCCTGTCAGTAGAGAATTCTCCAGTATATAATGATCTACAATATCATAGGCGTTTAGAAGAAGATCTTGGGATAAAAATAGAAATACTCGACTGGGGTCAGATTTTTGAAACTTTTTACAAAGGGTAAAATCCAGAATGTTGTGATTACGGTGGGTGCATCTCTTTTGATCGCATCATATTTGTGAGTAGAAACTAAGTATTCCCTTATCAAAAGAAAATTTTGAAAATGACAAAATTTTGCAAAAATTGGGATTATAAACTAACTCAACTAGTCTATGTATTTATAAATACTAAAGAATGATTGCTATCAAAAAGTGGGTTTTTATATCCAAGTCTAATTGCTATATTTATAATAATTTTTGTTGTGAAGTGTTTTGATTTTTCAATTAGCTTATTTGTATCTTTTGATTGTAAAAACTCTCTAGAAACCTAGAGAGTTGTGCTGATTGATAGAGTCATCAACAACTATCAGTTGAAAGTAGCCTTTAATGGATATTGGGGGAAATAGCCAATATGGTAGAGATGCAGATCTGATAGCAATATTTTTCCGCCCTTTGAGAAAGTATGATCAATAAAATACTCAGAATATGTTTTGTTGTGAGGTAAATTTGTACTGGATTTCTCTATTGTGTTCGTCACGAAAGCAGATCCAAAGATCTCTGTGAGAGCAGTACTGAATTTTACTCTAAATCGATAACGATTAGTAGAGAGTTTTTCAGCTGAGGATTTGATAGTTTTTGCCTCAATGTATTAAATCTCGTTCCTTCCATGAGGTAGGAAATGGTGAATAGTGGATCTTTTTGAGGAGGGTGGGGTTGGATTGCTGACGGCTGGAAAATTATTCCACAAGTTATCAGCAAAATCAGTGTTTTTGATTCGCATAAGGATATTTCTTGTTATTTTTGTTTTCAGGTGTATATTTATTTTACAAAGAAAAGTCAAGAGTTTTTGTCGTAGCTCTTGGACCTGTGTTTTGTAGCTGTGTATGAATAGTGGTACAAAATGAGGTGATAAGAGAGATATTGAAAATTAGTCAAATTTGTAGTAGAAATTGTTGTATTTGTTTTCAAAAAGCCCCACTGATTGCGGTGGAGCTTGATTAATAATTAGTAAGGAGGGAAAAAGAGGGTTCCAGCTCTGATCCTCGTGCACAGATGCGTTCGACGATTGCAAGAGTTAGCCTTGCACTAAACTCACTATGCTCTTGGCGATGTATTTGATCGCAAAGCTTCAAAGATCGGAATTTTACGATTGAGGAGATCCAGCTAGCTCGAGGCATCATCCAGTTCATTCTCAAAAATAGATCTTGAAGTCTGATGTCTACGATTTCTCGCCATTTTTGAGATGGCAGAGGTTCGAGAATCTCTGCTCCTTGGTACAGATAGTACTGGAAAGGAGCTCAGAGTTTGAATCAGGCTTTTTCTTTTTCTCGACTCATAGGTGAGGTATCCCATAAGATCCCTAGAGGATAGGCATTGGATACGATAGGCCTTTTGTTAGACAAATATTTATTTACAGAGCTTACAGTGCCCAAAAATCACTGAAAGAGTCAAGAGGAAATACTCTTGATTCTAATACAAAAGAAATAAGTTGACAAATTACTTTACTGATCTAGTAGCATAATTCAGTTGAAATATAATCATATTTCCTTGATAGAAAAATGATACAGTTTTGCCGAGTTATTCAAACCTTTTTACTATTTATTTTTATTATTTATTTAAGTAGTCTATGATGAGAAAAAACATTAGCACTATCGATTATGATTGCACTCTTGACAAACTCATTTCCTTTGATGAGCATAGGAAATGTATTGGCTGGAGACGCACAAGCTACGAGTACGCCTATTAATATTAACCTTTCCCAAGAGGAATCAACGAGATTTACCATTAATCAACAAGATAAAAATCGTTCACGATAATGAAACTAATCTTGACTGGTCTCTAGAAGATAAAAACAGAGAACTCTAATAGTTTAGAGGATGCTCAAAAACTATTGTCAGACATTAAGAGCAGATCGACGCATACCGTCAATAACTGAAATCAAAAAACAATAAAAAGGATTAGAACTCTAATCAAAAATCAAAGATATTTTGAGGTCTTTAAAAGGTACTATCTCTAATCTAGGTGATTTGTTTTTATACGAGTACCGTTAGTCCTCGTAGGGAAAAAGTTTGGTTTGTGACTATTGTAGATCTGGCAAACAGAGGGGCAACTGTGGAATTGAACTACCCTCCAGACAATAGAGTAATGTGTGTTAAGGGAACATCAAACAGAATCCTAAATCAAGGGAAAAAGACGCACCTTCTGAGCTCAAATATAGTTTTTGTGGATTGAACAACAAAAGGAGAAAACGGTATTGTAAAAGATGAAAAACAGGACTCATCTGGATGAGTAAAGGAGTAGTATAAATGATTGTAGTACCTCTCAACTCTGATGAGGGAATAAGTATAGATGGAGAATGCCAAATACAGTTCAACTTGAGAGTTTGATTGACTATTCTAGAGATACCTCTACTACTTTGGCTATTAATACTGATTTTTTTCGATATCGATGGAAGTAGGGTTTGAAAAACAGACTGAATCCAGTATAATAGTTCTTATAAGGCATATGATTACCATGAGGTATATTCATGGGGAGTGTCGTTTAGAGATGGATTCGCAGGGGAATCGGTGGAGATAAGACTTTATGTGTAGCTGATCATAAACCTACAGATATCACCTTGAGCAACAATACACTTGATGATAATTCTCCTATTGGTACCGTCATGGGGACTCTTTAACTGGAAAGGATCCAGATGATATTCCTCACGATTTGACCTTTTGCTCTCTGGATCCAAATAATGCTGATTTTTACAATCGAAAATAATACCTTAAAATCTAAGAGAGCATTTGACGCTCTAACAGAACCTCAGGTTACAGTATCTATCAAGGTAACAGATCCATGGGGTGCTACGCATACCAAAGATATAAAAGTTATTATTAAGGATAAAAAGTACCAAATGGATCTGTAGACACAGAACCTACAAACTATACTAATGGATCAATTACCCTGACCTTAAAGGTAAACGAGCTATCCAGGATCCAGGTAATTGATGGATAAAAAGATCCACAAAATAACTTAAAGTACACGAAGACATTTTGAGCTAATGAATCCTGAAAATTTACAGTAACCGACTTAGTAGGGTAATACTTCTACAACGATCAACTATTCAGTTTCTAAGATCGACAAACTCAAACCAGTAGTGACTTCATTTGATCTCAGGAGATCCAAAGCTCGTGACTTCACTTACAGTAAATACAATCACAGCAAACGATGCTCCAGCTGATGCTTTAAATGCTTCAAAGTGGAATTTCTAGTTACAAGTGTAGTCTCACTGGAAATACTGCTGTACCTTTGTACTCTACCTTATACCTTCACAAATCTCCAACAGGGAAGAATACACTTAGCATTATTGCTATTGATAATGCAGGAAATGAATCTAAGCCTAACGATCAAACTGTTACTGTAGATACTGTCCCTCCTGTTTTGCTGAACCTGGACAAAAAAAGTACAGAAACTCTGACTAATCAGAATGTTATCCTTACTTTAAACGGATCTTCAGATGCCACTTCAGGTCTTAAACCACTTACAAAACAATACTTGTACTGTAGAAAATAAGGGTGATACTTGTAGTATCACTATTGAAGATAATACAGGGCATACTACTACTTGTACATCTCCAGTTGTGAAAATATCGATAAAGAAAAAACCTGAGACAAATCACAGCAAATAAAACTGATCCAACAAATGGAACAGTAATATTAACACTAACTACTGATGAACCGATAGATACTCCAGCTGGATGGACAAAAGGTGCAGATGAAAAACATTCACAAAAAGTAGTTTCTGTAAATGAACAAGGACCGCTAACTATTAGAGATAAAGCAGGGAATACAGCAGATATTCCATATAAGGTATGAAATATTGATACCAAAAAAACCTGAGGGACAAATTACAGCAAATAAAACTGATCCAACAAATGGAACGGTAATATTAACACTAACTACTAATGAACCGATAGATACACCAGCTGGATGGACAAAAGGTGCAGATGAAAAACTTTCACAAAAGTAGTTTCTGCAAATGAACAAGGACCTCTAACTATTAGAGATAAAGCAGGAAATACAGCAGATATTCCATATAAGGTATGAAATATCGATACCAAAAAGCCTGAGGGACAAATCACAGCAGATAAAAACTGATCCAACAAATGGAACAGTAACATTAACACTAACTACTAATGAACCGATAGATACACCAGCTGGATGGACAAAAAGGTGCAGATGAAAAACTTTCACAAAAAGAAGTTTCTGCAAATGAACAGGGACCTCTGACTATTAGAGATAAAGCAGGAATACAGCAGATATTCCATATAAGGTATAGAAATATTGATACCAAAAACCTGAGGGACAAATTACAGCAAATAAAAACTGATCCAACAAATGGAACGGTAATATTAACACTAACTACTAATGAACCGATAGATACACCAGCTGGATGGACAAAAGGTGCAGATGACTTTTCACAAAAAGTAGTTTCTGCAAATGAACAAGGACCTCTAACTATTAGAGATAAAGCAGGGAATACAGAAGAGATTCCATATAAGGTATGAAATATCGATACCAAAAACCTGAGGACAAATCACAGCAAATAAAAACTGATCCAACAAATGGAACGGTAATATTAACACTAACTACTAATGAACCGATAGATACACCAGCTGGATGGACAAAAGGTGCAGATGAAAAACTTTCACAAAAAGTAGTTTCTGCAAATGAACAAGGACCTCTAACTATTAGAGATAAAGCAGAATACAGAAGAGATTCCATATAAGGTATGAAATATCGATACCAAAAAGCCTGAGGGACAAATCACAGCAGATAAAACTGATCCAACAAATGGAACAGTAACATTAACACTAACTACTAATGAACCGATAGATACACCAGCTGGATGGACAAAAAGGTGCAGATGAAAAGAAAAACTTTCACAAAAAGAAGTTTCTGCAAATGAACAGGGACCTCTGACTATTAGAGATAAAGCAGGAATACAGCAGATATTCCATATAAGGTATGAAATATTGATACCAAAAACCTGAGGGACAAATTACAGCAAATAAAACTGATCCAACAAATGGAACAGTGATATTAACACTAACTACTGATGAACCGATTGATACTCCAGCTGGATGGACAAAGGTGCAGATGAAAAACTTTCACAAAAAGTAGTTTCTGCAAATGAACAGGGACCTCTGACTATTAGAGATAAAGCAGGAAATACAGCAGATATTCCATATAAGGTATGAAATATCGATACCAAAAAAGCCTGAGGGACAAATCACAGCAGATAAAACTGAGTCCAACAAATGGAACAGTAACATTAACACTAACTACTAATGAACCGATAGATACACCAGCTGGATGGACAAAAGGTGCAGATGAAAAACTTTCACAAAAAGTAGTTTCTGTAAATGAACAAGGACCACTAACTATTAGAGATAAAGCAGGGAATACAGAAGAGATTCCATATAAGGTATGAAATATCGATACCAAAAACCTGTTCTTGAAGCACTCAAAGAAGACTTTATTAGACTTCGTAGAGGAAAAAGGAGCTGAGATCATACTTACAGGAACAGATAACTACAAGCTAGGAAAGATTGAAAGTTATTGGAACTCTTCCAGCAGGAATGACTATCCCAACTACTGATTTTTGATGGACGAAACTTGCTTATTTGAAAATTACTGGAACTCCTACAAATAGAGGAACTTATCATCTCACAGGAACAATCGTAGATAAAGCAGGAAATAAGTGAAAATCAAATCCCATTTACAATTAGAGTGCGAGCAACAGATCCATGATCTCTAAATGGTGGTGGAGGATCTAGTTCCTCAACTGACTACTGTCCACATGGTGATCATTCAGGAAACCTCTATGACGGAAAATGTGATAAAACTATTATTACCATTACCACAGGAGACAATAATCCAGTAGAAAAGAAACCAGTTCTTACTGGAGATCTAGAAAAGAAGCCAGAACCAGAGAAGGATTCAAAACCAGAGCTCATCGATGGAAAAACACTCTATCCAGATACCGTACTTTTCAATCCTACTATTCTCAATGGTAAGTGTTATACGAGAAGACCTTATGTAGGAATCAAAGACTCAACTACAATCATCACAGATGAAGAGTTTAAGAAAGCGATGTCTTTCCTCCGAAGTTATGAGATGACAATGTTTGATAGTGTAGATGATTATGATCCTTATAGAAATCTTTCTAGAGAGGAAGCAGCTAAAATCTTTTCAAACTTTGCGATCAATATACTTTGTAGAAAACCTGATCTCAACTTGAAGGTGAACTACTCAGATGTAGAAGATGCAAATCCTACTCTCAAACCTTATATTACTCTTGCATATCAGCTTGGAGTGATGAAAGGAAGTGGAATGGGAGATGGACTCTTTAGACCATTTGACAAGATTACCAAGGCTGAAGTAAATGCGGTACTTATCAGAATGATCCTCAAAGCATATCTTGATGAAAGCAGATCTGAAAAATAAAAAACTTGGTATGATGAGTACAATAAAAAGTAGCAACAAATCTTGGAATTATCAATCAAGGAGCAGGTGCTCAACCAGTTTCTAGAAATAATGTTGCTTTGATGCTCTTTAGAGCTTATAAAAAATCAAGCTTTTGACTGGAGAAATGTAGATTACTTCTCTTATGTACTCAATTCTAGAGATCTCTTTGTAAAGTAATCTCTTAAAAAGAAAATCGTCCCAGATTACTGGGGCTCATAAAAACTAATTTTATCTATCTACTTATAATAGAGGAAAACTATTGGTAGAATAGTTTCACATGAGAAAAGAGTTAGTGAAGAATCAAGAACTGGTAATATGTCGCGGAAGTGTGATCTAAAAGACACTGGGATGATTTCCCAAAGGGTAAACATATTTTTTGATCTTTTTAATTTTCTGAAGATATACGAGAGTTCAGGTTAAAGGTAAGAAAGAATTTTTACTAACAAAAACTCTGGAACTTAATCAGAAATCTGTTTTGTTTACCCTCTTGGATCTGTTTAAAAGTTGCAGCCTGTTTTTGGGTCATTACGTACTTGCCCATTAGTACTTCCTCCTGTCAAGACAGCTAGGAAGCACCACTGGGAGAACTAAAAAGATAATCCTCTTCAAAAACAATGGTATTCCCATCATCTCCGGGTGGTATCAAACAGTTGTGCCTATACTCATGTGCATAGCCACGGTTTGCTTTTACAGATTTTGTCAAGTCTTTACTGCCTACCTCCCTTTGAAGACCAAAAACCTTCTTCGGTGAGGACTGTGACCCTAGTGCATTACATCATTTTGCAGTCAGATAGTAAAATGGTTTCCAGAAGTCAGATTTTTGTCCTGATATCTCCTGGAAGAAAAGAAATCCTAGACTTCCGAGTAAGACTTTCATGTCAGAGATATTCTTCCATATCAGCTTTTTATGTGGTGGAATGAGCCAAGTATTCCCACTATTTTATTTTCAAGATCTGCTCTTCCTGATCAGACTCTGACTCTGATCAATGCTTTTTCTAGATAGTTGATTTCAGATTCGGTCAGATTTCCTTCTTTATTGAGTTTGTAAATGCTATTGCAAATACGTTCCATCTTTGCTGTCATCTTTGAGGTGTTGGTTCTCAAACCCCCTGAATCTTGTCAACTTTCGTCCAATATATACAGACTGCTTCCTCATTTTCATTTCTCCAGACAGTAAGCGGTAGATTCCAGATAGCATAATATCTCTTTCAATTTCAAGGGTCTTGAGTTTTAGATTCAGATCTTGGCACTGCGATTCCTTTGATGAGTCTATTGGAAAATTCTACCGTTCTGACACCGGTTTGCACGATTAAGTCGTGGAGGAGTTGTTAGTATCTGTTCTCATCTTAACTTTTCAACTAAAAGATAAAGTCTGATTTCTTTTTGGTCTCTTTTCTCATCCTATAGCTTCCAAAAAGCCTCTCTCTCTAATCCTCTTATCTCCCAAAACTTTCATCACTGAAAAGAGATCTGAGTTTGTTTGCCTCAACAGAGCTGACTCCTGCGAACATTGCTAAATCTCCTACTTTGCTACAAATCCTCCTTGCTTAAATTTCTGCATTATTTGCAGCAAATCCATATCCAATGGTTTTGAGTTGTTCAAATCGAGTTAAAACATCGCTCATCCAAGCTGTAGCTTTCTGAATATTCTTTGGACAAAGAGCTTTCCAAGTTTCAAGTTCAATCCCCTGCTGGAAATTCAGGTTTTCTTTTTCCAGCAAACTTCTCCAGGCCGCATCTCGCGGAGCGTGGATGTTCTTTTACAATATCACTATAGGTAAATCTTTTGGATCTTTTCTGCGTGTCTCTCAATATCCAAGGCAGCAAGCGTATATTCTGCATCTTCACTCATTAGATGGGCAAGCGTAGGATTGTATGTTGGATTGAGACCTTGAGTATAAAGTTCTGGAGTGCTAAAGAGCTGAGAGGTAGTTATTGTTGATACTTTTGCCAATTTTACAAAATCAAAGGTGGACCAGATACATTCATTCTCTCTAAAGAAAAATCAAAATCTGATAGTTGACGATGCTCATCCTCTCTTTCGATCTTCATAACTCGGATCTGCGAGAGTCATAATATATTCACTGCTTGTGGACATATCCTGCATCAGTATTCCACCTTTGCTTCTGGATCTACGAAAGTTTTCTCTTTTCCCATCTTCGAGCTTGCAGATTGGGGCAAGATGTCCATGCTTTGGAGCAGACAATCCGTGCACCAAAGAGCTGTAAGTGAAGTGGCACAGTGTCAGCCATTCTTACGCTCTGAGTACAGTTGTCCTCATCAAAGTATCATCTACCAAATGAGCAAAATGATAGGTAGGAAGTCCATCTGTTGTATGATTACGATATCGTTATAGTTGTCGATCATATTGATTTTCGCCTCTAGGCTGATCGAGAAAAACTAATGCTTGTAGTCTGCATGTGAACGAAATCTCAAAGCAGGAAAAGTTGTCTTCCTTCTCAAATTTCTCCAAAGTTCGTCTGGACTTGCGTTTCTTCGCCTGAGATATTGTCCGTAGATGCCAGGAATGATCTTGTTTGCAGTTTGAAATTCTCTGATCTCGTTGAGCTTATCTTCACTCATTCGGCATGGATATACAAGTCCTTGACTTTACCTAAATTGTTTGCAAAGATACGGTAAATCTACTTTGAGAGACTTGGGAATAGGGACCATAAGATCAGATTTCTTCGTTATTTTCTCGATCGGACCTCATCAAAACTGATGCCAAACATTTTTCAAAGACTGGATCAAAAGGCAGTTGCTCTTTCAACCTCTTTTTTGATCAGTATCTTCGATTCTAAAGGTAGATAGATTCCTCCTGTTTTTGTTTTGCATATTTCCAGCACAGCTTTGTATATGATCCTCCAAAAATGCAAAAACCTGTAGGTGATGGAGCAAAACGAAGTACAGGATTGCTATTTGCTCTCTGCAGGGCTAAAAGTTCAAAAGTTCTTGGATAGTTGGCTTAGTATCTGAGGAAAAGTCTATCTACTAGCTCAGCTCGTGTCATCATGCACATACAAAAATATAAAAACTGATTTCTAGTGTACGAAATTATCATAGAAAAACAAGCATAAGAAAATACCTATTGCATTTATAGTTTAAAGACTATATACTAATAATATCACTTTATAATCTAACCGCCATGCATAAAGAAATCAGATTTCTTTTCATTTGATCCTCTGGTGGTAATAGCTGCATGTCAGCCTGCATCATTGGACTCAACTTTAAGTGAACGGCTTTCTGCCACTTGAAAGCCTTTTTGAACAACAACTTGATCATTACACTACGAAAAACAGATGAAAAAGCCTCAATTTTCTCAGATGGTCAATGCTGAGGATTCAGCAATCACAATCACCAAGCCATGGACAAAAATATACCTTTCACCCAGAGGATGTTGATTATTTTGAGGTGTTTGTCTTATTCTCCAGAAGGGACTCTAAGCCTACACTGATTCCTTATGCGGAGCAGAAGATCGATATAAGATGGGAACATAACGCTCTCTCCCAAAGATATCAAAGTAGGAAAAACTTTTACCCTTACACAGGAAACTATGATGGAGTAAATTATCATCCGCTTACTGGATCAATTATTGATCAGATCAAAAGGTAGAGTTGGAATTATGCCTTTTCAGCTTTGAGAGTATCCAACTCCAAGCTATACCTCAGATGAGAGGTATTATAGAAAGAGCGAGTTCAAAGAGTAGGAAGGAGCTAACGACACGCAAACAAATTATTCTCTGAAATATCCTTGAGATGCTATGTCAAAAGATTTCCGTTCAACACACCCTTTGTACTAGTGATCTTTTTGCTCCATGTTTTTCACAAGATCCAATGAGCTTAAGTATTTTGAGAAAGTTCAGCAAGAGTTACGCTTGCAACTCTCAGTGATCCTTCTAAGCATTTTCTGCGCTCTCAAGACCAGCCTAGCCCAAATCTGACTGAAAAAGCTTCTGTTTTAACTGCCTACTGGGCTATTCTTATGCACTTTTGCCGACAAATGATGAACTCAAATCTCTTTTGGAAAAGGCAGGAAGGGACTGTATAGATCTGACTCTACCGTAGAAGATTCAGAACGAGAGATGACTGACAATGAACTCAAAAAGTACCTGAGTCAGGTTCGACTCTGTTCTCAAACAAGTTTCTACAAATATCAAAGTGCATTAAGACAAACTGGCTTGAAATCTGGACAGTTGATATGATTGGATCACTTTTGTTGGCATATAGTCCAACTTTTATCAGCAGAAACAAATCAAGCAGGTTTCGCTTCAATTTAAGCCAAGATCTCATTATACCACAAGTTCTTTTCTCAAAACCTACTATAGCCAGCAAAATGGCTCATGAAGATTCTACTTCTGAGACCAAAATTGGCGGAAACCGCGCCTATATGATCAAAATATGAATTCTGATCTCCTCAAACCAATCCTTGCATTGCAGGAGGTATTGGGTCTTGATCTCAGTGTGAGTGACGATATTTGGTATCCCTCAGCTCCAAAAATGTTGCTTCCAAGGAAATATCTCACTCAATGAGTCAGATTTGAAACATTATCCAACTTAAAACCTCAAAAAGATCGCATCTGCTCGTTATGTTACTCAAGCAGTCTGATCTGCGGACAAGGATTCTGCCAAGATGCTTGAGGGATTTGTCTTCTTTGGAGAAATTTACGATTGACAGTTTCATTTTGATCAGCTTACCGCAGAAGTCACAAAGAAATCCTGACTCTTCCTAATATGCAAACTTCTTTTGATCGTACCTGATGTTTTGGAAAATTATCAGCCAGCTCATGAGCTTGTCCAGTTGCGACTTGCTCCAGAGAGCAACAACATCAAGTTCTGAAAATGAAGATTTGACGCAATAGGAACTTGTAAGCAAGTTTCTAGCTATCCTGCTGAAAAATCAAAGCACAAGAAAAGTCAAAAGCTGAACTCGCCGATGATTCACTCCTAAGACAGTTTATCATCAGTGGTTAGCGATGCTCGGACAGCTCTTTGTCCCTGTAAATAATGCTCTTACTGCAAGCAAATTCCTCTTTACATTTACAAAATCTTGCAACCTACCTAGGTTCCTATACCGAACTCAAGCACGATGTCGCTCCTTGTATACCAAGCAAGCTTATGCGGAAATGGGAGGCGGTGGTAATGATAGTTGTTTTTCTCGTCGTTTATCCCTCCTCTGCAGTTCTAAGGGGTATGTCGAAGCAGATGCAGCCTTCCTTGATCGTCTTATCTTTACTCAATGAATCTATGAAAAACTGGTTTGCCGATAAAGGATAATTTTGAGGATTTGGACGGTATTTTGCATTAGAGACATGAGTCAAAAACAGATGAAAATCAGACTATCTCCGATGATGATTTTGAAACGACTCAGAAACTTCATATCGTCAGCTTTCTGACCTTACTTTCCCAAGAAAACTCTTTGGAGAGCCTCTTGGTAAGAAGAGGGCATTGATTGCAGATATCTTTACTTCAGAATGAGGAAGCCCTCTTTATCAAGCTACTTAGAGACCTCTTCTCTATGGCAAAGTGACTGATGATATCAATGGTAGAGAGAGTGATGATGTGACCTCTTTTCTCATTATGAATTTTATAAGCAAGATAAGGTGTTTGATGGAGATCAGAGATGTCAGTCTGACTGGCAACATGCCTACGATGCACTTTCAGGTGCTCAAAAACGAAAGCTACTAGTCTTACTTCTCAAAAATGCAGAAGAACTCAGAAAATAATTTTCCAATTATGGTATGATTATGATGAGTACATCAAATATTACTTCATGTGGGAGCATTTTGCAAGCAAAATTTTGATCTGATTTTCTGATTTTGGGAGTCTCTTGGTCGTTGGATTAGGGGGCTTCTCTTTTCAGAATTTCAATGCAAAAATCATGAAAATATTCAGTATCTAGCAGTAATTCTCATTTTATGATTAAATCTCAGAGGGTATCAGACTTTATGCTTTTTACATACTTTTCAAACTTTATGCTTTGATCAGATTGTTTTGATTTCTCCAAATCACTTCTTTCCTAATATACAAAATCAGTCAGTATCTGTACCCCTAGGTCAGTGAAATTCAATGCTACTCGTATCTTTGTACAAGGACGAAAAGAATCTCATATCATCTGTGATCAAAATGTCTTTTATCAAAGGGGAATCAGCGATATACCAAAGATCATGGTCTTGGGTGCATTTCCGTTTCTCAATCAGTATTTCCCTCTGTGTCAAAAATCTGGATCCTTGTAATGCCGAGCTATCGCCTTTATCATTCTGCTTGGCTTGCAGACTATATCTCTCATATCCCAAAGGAAGACACTAGTAATCGGATCAGTTGATTTTTCTCACTACAAATCGGAAGACATCGCAGTATGATAGAATCTCTTTTACTACATTATCTCAGACAGGAAGCTTTGATCGTTTGAAAATTAGATGTGGATTGTCCAGCGTGTTTAGGGTGGTGGACAATTTAGCTCAGAGGCAATGAAGGCATCTGCAGCAACGACTCAGAGATTCATCCAGCACTATCCTTGGAAAAATATGTACAGGGAAAATACTTCGAGACAATTTCTCTGGCGAGAATAAATAAAAAGACTCTGACTTAGTTCTAGAGTTTTTCTGATAATTGAGGATATTGTATTAACTCTTTTACCAGCTCTTCGAGTCTAGCAAAAACTTTCTAAATCTGAGATATCGTTGTTGAGATAAGCGCTCATTCTGCAGGTTCCACTAAGATGATAATGCTTATACGCAGAGGATAAGCATCAGTGTCCACCACAACGAATGCAAATATTCTTTTCTGCAAAAATTCTCCAATCTGGTTAAAGTTTGCCTTATCCTTGAGAGTGAAAGAAAATAAAGATACTCTCTGCTCTTTTGGTCCAATGAGATTGACTTTATCTTGGGCTGCTATAAATCTCTCTAAAGCATAGTTAGTAGCTCTGTTCTATGAAGTCAAATCTTTGCGATTCCTGATCTCAAACGTCAGTCTTCTCCCAGTCCTTTAATAAAATTGAGAGAAGCTTCGAGAGAAACTGCACCAATGATATTAGGAGTCCCGGCTTCGTTTCTCCGCATTATTCTGAGAGAAAAAAGAAGAAACGCTGACATCCTTGATGGTTCCTCCTCAGAGGATAAGCGGAGTCCATTCCTTGATCCAGTGATTTTTCAAAAAGCCAGCACCCAAGCCTCAGTTGAAGCCATAATCTTGTGTGCAGTGAAAACGACCGCATCAGCTCCTAGATCTTCCATATCGACAATCATGTTAGGTACTGCCCAGCTGAGATCCATCAATAGAGGAAAAAGGTTTCAGGTCTGATTTTTTGATCTTATTTTTCAAATCATAGATTGCACCTGTTACATCTGACACTTGCCCTCTATCGCTACTACCTTGACTTTTTCAGTATATTTTTGATCAAAATCATTCCAATCAATTTGATAGTTCTCATCCGTTGCGACAAACTGCACTTCAAATCTGATCATTTCTGCTAAATTCATCCAAGGCAAGACATTGGCATGATGATCTCGCATTCCGAGTAGCACCACATCTCCCTTTTGCAAAAACTTGCTTTTGATCATCGCTTGTGCAAGCAAGTTTATTGCATAGGTGGTATTGTAGCTATAAATCACTTCTTTTTGTAGAACATCAGAGCTCTTGCAACCAGTCTCTGCTCTCATGATAGTGCTGTTCAGAAGCTTCTGATAGCCCATATAGTCCTCTATGAATGTTGGCATATTCATTTGCCATAAAATCACTCATCGCATCAATAACAAGCTGAGGTTTTGCGTGCCTCGCAGCATTGTCCAAATAGATAATTTCTGGATGATTTTTGCATAAAAGGAAAAAGTTTCATATTCAACAGATTAAAAATCTGATAAAGGTCAGTTTTTATTACTTATACTTAAGTACAAAAGATAAGAAACCTCTAAGGTCATAGCTTATTTATACTTTATAAATAAATGTCGAGATTTCAATAAAAAAATCGTCCTTTTTATATATTTTTGTCTTGACATTATATTGAAAAATATATAATATGTGGTTGTTATCAACCACAAAATAAATTTACGTATGAATAAGAATCAAAAACTTGTCAAGAAATTCCTAGCAGGGGAATCTCGACGGAACTCGAACCTTCAAACAGATGACCTCTGAGAATGAAGAAATCAAGAGAGCAGAGGACACGAGATACGAGTAAAGCGTACTGGAAGGGTTCTTTCAAGCCCAGGAAGGAATGGTTAGCACCCATCCTCGTCCTGAGGAAGTGTTTCGGACCACGCAGTCTGTCTTCAAAAGAGTCTCGAATCGAGAAAGCAGGACTATACCAAGCATGCTCTATTGTTATAGAGTCAGGAGTACTTCGCTGTCGGGTCCCCTGTAGAGAGGAAATTCCTGAGGGTCGTGCTCTATCAAAGTCGCAGAGAGAAGCTTCTTCTTTACCAAGAAGTCCATCTCTATCCCTGAAGAATTTATGGGAAGGATCCTATCAGAATGCGAAGCATTTGCAGACTGGGTCATTCAGACTATGATCATGCAAGGCAACTTCTTCGTGTGGGTTGTCCTTCGGGATGAACTCAAGAGATAGCAATTAGAGGTCTCCTCTAACTGCTATGAAAAATGATCTCTATAGGTACCCTATAGAGATCGTTTTTGTATTGGTTGATATTTAATATCTAATATAAGAGTGCTCTCAAAACAAAAAGCCTGATTCCCTCAAGAGGTAAATTCTACCTTCTTTATTCTTTTGATGATGACTCTATTTTGTGTCTGGCTTCCCGAGATCGATTTCATAGACACCGGCAAAGTTTTTGTAGTTGTTTTGAGTCGCTCGTATTTTTGGAGCTGATAGTCGAGGTTGTCTCTGTGAAGAATAAATCGTTTTCCCATTTTCAAAAGACGATGAAGTTTGAGATCCTGCTAGATAGACAAATCTTTCAATTCCCGTGAAAGTTTGTTTGATTTTTCGGATATTCTGTTCAAATCGGTCAAATCCTACTTCATATCCTGTCAAGGCATCGGTTCCACTCAAATATGCAGGGGTATCTATCGTTACTCCTGTCTGTGCTAATGCTCGAGAACTTTTTGAGTTCTTCATTGATTTTGCATCCCAGATTCCCCAGTATTTATCTCTATCTTTACACGAAATTTGGGATAATTGAAAGCTAAAATCCACTTTTTGATAGATTGTGGTTTTTCGTATTGGATTTTCATATCACGAACAAAGGGATATTGCTCTTTGATTTTGAGAGAATTTGCCCTTTTTCCTCAGAGTTGAATCGTGTTTACATATTGTCCTCTTAGATATTTGGATGTAAGGACAAAAAGCTCGGTGTTTTTCGTATTGAGCTCTGGTTTCTGGGCTATAAGTGATATTTTTGAATAAGATAGTTAGGATTGTACCAAGTCCCTTTAAGCAAAAGAGTCACAGAGAATTAAAATCACAATTGCAATCATCCATCCTGCATAATTTTTGATGATCAAAAAGGAGAAATCAGTTTTTGAATCGTTTTTGTTTTACTCCCTAGGAGACTTCTGGCAGAAAAAGAGGAGTTTTGAACTCTTTTTTGACAAAGGGTTTTGATTGCACTATGCCTCTTGCCATCTCCGAGATAAAAATAAAAATTCTGATCTTAAAGATACGAAAAATCCTTTTCTCTTTGCAATCTGAATACTTCCTTTTCTACCAAGAAATACTGATATTTTGCTTTGTCAATACATTTTTCCTAAAATCAAAGAATCCCATACAAAAAATAAACTTCTTTCAAAAATCAGGATCTTTGTATAATAGATTGTAATTTATTTTTAATCCGATCTGATGAGTGAAAATCCACCTCTAAAACCTCTATTTCTACCCGAGTAAGACGAAATCAAAAACTTGGAAATATCCATTTTTCGAATCAGAATTTTTGAGAGGTGTTTTTGTGGTGTTTTGATTGTTTTTGTTTTTGGAAAGCAAATATCATATCAGCAAGCAGATTGTCTCTTATGTTAAAAATTTTTCCTTTTTCTGTGCAGTCTGGAAGTACAGAAACCTGAGTGCAAATCACAGATTTTCTGGAAAACACTCCAGAATCCCAACTCTCAGCAGATAAAAATCGAAACACTTGGTTCTCTTAAAGAAAAATCGTACTTCTAGAAAAAAACTTTATCAACAAAATCCAAGCGAAGAGATCAAACTTTTTGCTCATCAATACCTACCAGCTCAATCATCAATATATCCAGGCGAGAAAGCTCTTTTACTCTTACTCCTGAACAAAAGAAAAAACTTCCGCTTGCATCAGAATTTTTAATCTTTTTGCAAAGTTTTTCTCAGTCTTCAACAAATGAATATCAGCATCTCAAAGAGCTCTTTGATCTGACCGTCAAGCAGGAGCTATCTCAGTGCGAACAAAGTCAAATACTATCAGTCAGCCTCGATTTAGCAGAGGGAAACTATCAAAAGGCAAAAACGCTGATTTCTGAACTCATTGATCCTCAGTATCAGGATTACAAAAACCAGTATCTTGACCGCATTCAAGCAGTATGAATCATTGCAAAGATGTGCCGAGTTATTATCAAGATGGGCTCATCGCACTTCAATTGATGAATCATGGATTTTATGGACTTGCCAAAAATAGCACTTCCTCTGAGTGACTCAGCACCCTTCGTATATTTTACCTTATCAGGTATTGGCAAATTCGGATTTTGAACTTGGAAGAAATGAATCTGCACTCAGCTTATTTTCAGCAGTTGCTCAAACTTGATTATCAGCAAAAAATAATTACCTCTACCATTTATGAGTGTTGAGCTATGAAATCAAGTGAGTATTCGCAGGAGTAATGTTCTTTTCTCAGATAACAGATCAAAAGCTGACTTTGGATGGAGATAGATACTTGGTGCTTAGCTATCTGGCACTTGATCAAGAAGAAAAAGCACTTGTTAGCTGGCAAAGACTCATTGGCTATACTGAGCTTCAAAAGTCAGATTTTTATACTTTCTTCAGCATGCTTTCGTCTACCTATCGTGAGGGAAAAAGCAGCTTCTTATCTAGTAAAAGATCCTAAACTTGTCAAAAACCTATCTCGCTCAGTGTAAAAACTCTTATGAGCAAAAAGATCAAAACCGTTTGTGAGTATGGAGAGTTAGGATTGCAACCTAAAATAACAAAGAAAAATCTGATCTTTTTGCTCAGGCACATCGCCTTGCTAGAAAATATCAATTGCCAGAGTTTTATCAGTTGCAAGGAGAGATTTTGCAGAAAAAGGGACATATTCAGCATGCACAAGAAAAATTACCTCAAGCCCTCAAGCTCGTGAATACCCCAGCAGAACGTGAATATCTCAAGTCTTTGATCCTCAAGCTTAATGATGAGGGATAGTAGAGACAGCACCTATGGTTTCTTGATGGGAGAAACTTTTCACTTCATAATGTTGATTGTTCCATTCAAAAATTAAGATCTGATCAAAACGCACCTCTCATACAATTTCTGAGGTGTTTTTGTTTCAATAAGTTTGATTTGCCAGAGGAGATCAAGGTTCTGAGTGTTGCTTGCTTTCAAGATAGCTTCTTTTGCAGTCCAAATGCGATAAAAATTTGTTCGATTAGATGTTCAGAGAATTGCGAGCTCATCAGCTTGTTTTTGTCAAAAAGTGAGGGATTTCTCGGCTTTGACTACTTCGATATCAATACCAATCTTTTGCTTGGTCAAAAGCTAAAAAGAACCACTCTTCACTATAAGAAGCAGATCTGATTTTTGTCCGTGATGGTGTTCAAGGATAGTGAGTCTTTCAGTTTCATCTGCTCTTAGTCCATAATGCTGTATCAAAAAGCCTTTTTCTCATTGCGCGTAAAAATGATAGGGAAAGTCAGATTTTGAACTTTTTGAGTCAAAACGATTTGAGGTAAAGTTGCATAGCTTGCGGGAAATATAAATCTTGCCCTCAAGTGTGCAAAAAGTTTCATTTTTGCAAGAGGAAAAATGATGGTCAAAAACTTTTCAAACTTTTGACAAAAATGATGTGTCTCGAGTATAATGGAGGTGAAAAAAGTTTTATTCCATTAGCAATTGGAAATGAATCCAAAAACACAACAAATTTTACCTCGATCAAAACTGGGAATTGCCGGTGCAGTTTTTCACTATGAGCAATAGCAGTTTATAGTGCAGGACTTTTGAATCCACTTCAGGCGTCCAAGATACTACGCTCAAGGTAAATGGAGTACAAAAATCATGTACAGTATTTGACTTCACTGAGCGATCACTGGAACAAATGGAAATGTAGAATTTAAGTATGATCAAGCTACCAACTCAGTACAAGCTCTCGGAGCACTCAATATGCAAAATATTGTAATTGAGGACAAGAATGCAGGAAATACCGCATCTAATCCTAGTGCTGTAATTTTGGGAGGAACTGGAAATAGAAATGAGGGACAAAAATTCTGTAATTTTTGGGAGGATCTGGAAATAGAAATGAGGGACAAAAATAACTTACTTGTTAATACTCAAGATTCCAACGCTCAATCATTCAATACTGCAATCATCAGGGGGCAGTGAGTGATGACATTGGGAAAAATATTTTTGTCAATAATGCAAATAAGTCAAACAATGCAGATAAGTTAGTAATTGGTGGAAAGAATATCTTTATCAACGGATCAAGCTCTTTCAGAAGGCGGAAATAATGTAGCAATTTTTGGATCTAAGGTAAATAACAAGAAGAGTAATGTTTTTCATCTTTTAATGGGAATAATACAGATTTTACACCAAATCGTGATTCAGCTTTTTACGCTAATGGAAAAAGTAGCGATCAATGGCTCTAATGCAGTAGGAACACTTCATGTCCACGGAGGAGTGATAGTACAAAAATAGAAGCACCGTTTATGGTATTCCAGATCAATATAATATTCCAGATCAACCAGGAATAATTGCTCTTTTCTCTAGAGATGGTCAGACGGGACTTTGCGGATACGATGGAAAGGGGCCGAGTGCCACTCTCAGAATCAGCAAGACTCTATGGACTGTGTGCTTCAACGTATAATATTGCTGATAAATTTCCAGAAAACGCAGTAAAGTAATTGAGTAAAAACACTCCCTCAAGTATGGAATCAACAAAAATGAGAGTGGGAAAGGCGAGAATGGATTTATGGATCAGATACAAAGTCAGGATATTTCCTCTGTGCTAAGGGATATGTACCAAATAGAATCGATGCACCAGGAAAGACAGGAGTATTATGTATCCTCATGTCAAGGTGCAGAAACAAGAGACTTGAACTGTAAGACTCAAAAAGAGAGATGATTCAGCTCCGCCAGTATTAAAATGTCCAAATGGATATGAATCATCAACAAATACTGAAATCTGTATCACAAAATGTATCAAAAATCCTAATTCTGAGTGAGTCGTAGGTTTGACGTATGATGAACAGATAGAGGAGTATAATATGAATACTCAAATAACAAGGGTAACACAAAAATGTGACATCAAATGTGATGAAGCTAAGGGCTATAAATATGTAGCATGAGATCCTTCATCTTCTGATCTTAATTTACGTAATGCTCATTGTGCAAAAGTCGAAAGTGGAAAAGTATCAGTTTAATTGAAGTTGTGATATAGCAAATACGTGATGTACTACTGGTATAAAAACTCGCTCGGCAAGATGCACTGACATCTTATAATTGACTTGTGCAGGAGAGAATTGAGGAACGAATGCTCTTGTAAAAAGAAAAAGATATGTGTGTCGGAGAGCATAACTTCGGTCCTCATGCAAAATTAGATGAATTCTCTACTACCTAGGGTTAAAGGAAAAGGTAATGTTAAATATACATTGAATGAAGGTAGCGAAAAAGGCATGTTCTTATCACTGTGAATTGGGATGGCAGCCTAATTCAACAAAAGACAGCATGTGAAGAGCAATATGTATGTATAGGTTATCTGACAAATGGCGCTCTTACAGTGCAGATGCACCAGCGATACTTCCAGCAACAGAAGAAGACTGTAAAAGTACACAAAAAACAAGGTAGCTACCTACTAATACACCGATGGCCTTATAACGATGCAATAAGCGTGGTGGATAGTGCAAAAAGAAAGCGAGAAGAGGAGGGTTATTATCTTCCAGGAGCTGAGCATAAAATCCGTGATAATGTAGAAACCATTCGAGATGTCCTAATTGAACTTATAGACTACCGTGGGAGTCTTGTGGAGACAAAGAAATAAGATAAAAAACTCTGACTTAGGTCAGAGTTTTTGAATTTCCCTTTAGACATTAAGAGGATGAAGTTGTTTTGAGTTTTTAGTCAGTTTTCCAACTACAAGAAGGAGTAATCATCTCCTCTTGACTTCTTTTTCAAAAATCACTATTGTTATTATTCAAACAAAATATAATAATATGAATACTTTTAAGATCATGGATAGATAGTGTGCTATCTATATTGACAAAGCGGTCTGATTATCACTGGGGCAGTGGTAGCTACCATCGTAGCTGTTGGATTCGTTGTATTGGTGGTGTTGCTGATTGGAATGGTTTTTGCAATTTTAGCTATTGTAGATTTCATTCAGGATACATTTTCTAAGTGTAAAGACCACTTTTCTATTTGATCCATCTGTGATCACAAAAGTCGTATTGCGAGTTCGCTTTATGGCTTTTTCCAAAAAGAAAAGAGGGAAGTCAGACTTCGTAACTCTTTTTATTTTTTTGAGATCGGACCACTCTCTTTTCTCAGTTGATCTCTTTGATTTCTTGGAGCTTGACGAGAATTTTTATCTCCGACATTAAAATATTTTTTCCATTCGATACCTTCAGGTGTTTTTGATGAGTTTTTGTGTAAAAGCCCTCAATTCCTTTGACTGTCACAAAGATTCCATAGTTGTAAATCAGTTTTACATAGCCCTCATATTCCTCACCGATCTTGAGATTTGAGAGTTGATTCGTATTATAGGCTCCGGCTTTTGAGTTCTGTTTGCTTGTTTGAGAAGTTCACAAAACAGGTGTAGATGCTGATTCAGACTTTGTATTCCTTTCTTCTAAGAGTTCAATATTTGGAATCACTTTCATAAAAGTCAGTTGTCTCAGGATTAAGCTCCAGCTTTTGAGATAGAGCTCTTTGATTTGCTTTTTGTATTTCTTCTTGCGATCCAACCCATATAGTGAGAGGTTTTTTTATTACTTCCAGTCTCAGTCATATGTTGCCAAATATCTACAAAAATTCTAGTTGAGTAGAGGAATTAAGTTTGATAATTTTGCCTTTTTGGGACTTGGAGTTTTTGCGACATATTCGATAGCATTAGGTTTTGAGTATCGTACGAGTTTGTGATTGCCTTGTTCTACATCTACGATCATCGCATCTGCTTGCTGATTTTCGATAAAGACTTCTGACATCAATCCCATATTTTGCTGAACACTGAGGTCATTGAGGGTCTTCAATCTGTTTGGAGGTTAAACCGAGTCCTTCAAGTCTGGCTTTTTCGGCTATTTTTCTTTTGCAGAGAAAAGACTTTTTATTCCAAGCATTCATCAGTTTTTCAAGTTGGCTTCTCTCCATAGCGTATCTTTGGCGAGATTGTTTACGTACCTTTTCAATAAAAATCAGGATCTCCATCTGTCTGAAATGGTGGCAAGGTCTTCATAGAAAAGGGATCAGAACTGACTCCCTCTACCATCAGTCTCGTATATGCAGTAAATTTTGGTAGAGAAATCATATCATTGACTGCGACAATCTCCTTAAATTGTGAGGTCATTACTGAGGCATCATCATATCCGAGAGTAAAAGAGAATATCAGTACCGACATTTCCAAAGATCGCATCTTTGATCGTTTCATCCAGCTGTGAGGTATACTGATTGGCAACAATGAGTGAGAGTTTATATTTTCTGGCTTCTGATAAGATGGTAGCAAAAGATTTTGTCGCAAAGTTTTGAAACTCATCAATATACAGATAAAAAGGTTTTCTCAGATGTTTTGCCATGTCAGCTCTTCCCATCGCATCGATCTGGATTTTTGGTTACCATCAGAGATCCAATCATATTCGCATTATCTTCTCCAATCTTTCCTTTGAGAGATTTACGAGTACGATTTTTTTCACTCATCCATCGCTTTTCTGATAGAAAGTTTACTCTTGGTTGTCCAAAAATATTTCTTACCAAACGAGAAGAAAGAAACTGACCTACTTTTGTTGGTAATTGGTCAGACTGCTTCTTCTCTTTGTTTATCTTGCCATTTATTAAATTCATTGTGCCAAAATTTGAGCAAAAGTGGATCTTTCACATTGCTAATAACTTCATCACGAAATTCCTTGTCTGTCAGTACTCTCAATATGTGCATGAGTGTTGCATTTTGGGTGAGTCGATGATGAGAGTACGACATTTCTCAGGATATATTCGAGTCTTGGTCCCCATGAGTTTTTCAAAGAGTTTTTGAAAAAGTTGCTACTACTCCAGAGGCGAGTTTGTTTTTCTGTTTCGTTGTCTGCTTGCAAAAAGGTTGAATCCGATTGGATATTCCGCATCTCAGACATCAAAGAGGATTACATCATTGATACGGTTTGCTGGGATATATTCCAGGGATCATCTACGAGGTCACCATGAGGATCAAGCAAACAAAGTCAGTTTCCCGCTCTCATATCAGAGATGATCATGTTGTTGATAAAGGTAGATTTTTCCAGTACCAGTCTTACCTACGATATAGATATGTCTAAATTTATCTTCTTCACGAATTCAAAATCTGATTTTTTTGTCCCCTATAATCGGTGTCCCCAATCAGAGTAAGCTCTCTCTCAGGGGTATTCTCTGGTGTAGGGAATAAGCGTTGGATAGGGGAGTTTTCTATATACGGTATAATCTAATCCTTTTACAAAATTATTTTTTTGTAGGGATATGAAAAAGGTTGATTACTTGAGAAAAATTTACTGGTGTCCATACTGCTTTCTCTTTCTTTTCCCAACTTCCTTTGACAAAAAGGTGCAAAAAACTGATCCCAAGGTCATTCCTACATTTTCTTTTACATAGGATCGTTTCCTTGGATTTGCCATCGCATGTTCATAAAAAGATTGATTTCTGTCTTCTTTTCTTCAGGCTTTTTCTTCCTCTTTTTACCACTATTTCGTATATAAGACAAAAACTTTTCCTACTCCATTGAGAAACTTGGTCAGATCGTCTTCCTCAATCTTGAAAGTATATTCAAAACAGATCTTCAAAACTGAATCCTTGTCTACATTTTGAAATACAGCAAAGATTTCATTCATCGGATCTAGGTAGGAGCCATCTCTGGTAAATTCTTCTTTGGTCTTGAGAGTCCTCATTCAGAGATTCAGAGGAATTTTCTTCCCTCTCCTAGTGGAATTTTTCTACTCAATTAGATCAGAAGTCGTAAATGTTGTATAAAAAGTATTTTTAAAAATAAGATTGAAAAATCTCTTGGAAGTTTGACAAAAAGTTTGATCTCAGCCATGTTTCCCATGATCATAAAGCTGATAGTTTTTGAGAGAAATAAGGTTTTTGATAACCTTTTCCCAGTATCCCACCCCAAGCTCATTGTCCTTAAAAGGTTTGATCTGATAATATACATATTGAGAGAGCGTTTGGCTCATTGTAGCTACTATCAAAATAAACTTCTCCTCCATTATATCCATCCAAAAACAAGAAAAGTCTGATTTTTCATCTTGTCAAGTTGGGATTTTGGGATTATCTTTTCTAAACATTGATTCTTTTGTATTTCACAGATTATGTGGTGTATGTTGAATGATAATTGATCTGATGATTATTTTTGCTTGATTTTTTTAGTTTTAAAAGAGTATATTAGTTATTACAAATAAATATTTTACAAAAACAATATCGCTTCGGGTTGTTTACTTTGTAAACAATATTCCTCCTAGAGAGGAACACTATATGAATGAGTTAAACTTGCACACTTATCCCAAATAAAAGTGCAAGCAGTAAATTAGTCTGACTGAGACAAGACTAAAAACAATAAATTCTTACAACTATGAAAAGATTTATTGGAATGTTCTTTGGAGCATTGATGCTTATGGTTGGAGTATTCTCCAGCTGTGACAAGAATGAGGACTTGAATCAGTTCCTCAAAACGAGCCTATGGAAACTCGTGCTAGTAATGGATCTTTCAGATCTTTGAACTCCTTCGCTGTAGGTGTGTATCGAATTGATGATATCTACAAAGAAGCGTATGTACACAAACTACAAAAGGAGGTGAAAGTGCAGTTGGACTAATTATGTCTTAGCTGCATCTGCAATTATTAGGGCAAAAGGTGATTTTTACCTATCCAGATAATGCTGGTGGATATCGCCAAAAATAGCTCACTGCAAAGCTTGGTGTCAGAATAATCCTACCAGTTTGGGATCTACAGGAATTACCACAATTGAAAAATATTGTAGAAGTGGATCAAAGTGCAGGTTATTCAATTTCTTGTGAACGGAAGGCATTCTCGGAAGAGCAGGTGAGGGCTGTCGCAGAGATGCTTTCTCATTTGTCAATGAGAAAGACTCCCTTTTATTTATATTGGAGGTTATGATCAGGGCAATCAGACCTATGGGCATTACTACGTCATTTGGAACATTACCTGGAGAGGTTCTATAGACAAATCTACGGTTTGGTATACCCAATACCTTAGATAAAGAAAAAGACTTTAAGCAAGCTAATTTAGGGTCTTTTATGAGGAAAAATGTTATGAATAATCATAATATGCTCTTCCTCTGGTAACTTGGTTTAGGTATTGTTTGTGAAAAAAGCAGGCAGTACCTATTTTATTTTTCAAACAGAATGATACAAGGACTTTTTGGATATTATTGTGCTTATCTGGCAATAACGATATTATTCCAGTTCAAAATTTGGAGTCTTTATATAGCCTTACCTCTATTTCAAAAAGTAGTGATTTTACACAAGATTTACAAATAAAAAGCTTATGATTTTTCTTCTCCTCAGAAATATCTTGAAAAACCTGATTAGATAAATTGTTCCAAGGGAAGATCCAGATGAGCTGCTTTTTGGAACTATTTTTATGGCTCAGATGATCCTAGAGTTCGAGCGACATCAAAAAGATGGTAGAAATTACTACGAAAATGCTTCATATTCTCTATAGATATAGTAGTGAATTTCAACTAGAAGTTTCTGGTACTTGAAATGAGCTTATAATTGCAGAGTACAACAAAAGAGAACCCTATGCAAAGTATCATCTTAAAATAGTCCCTTTTGTAGGTAAAAGAGGGTGATGATTTTTGCAATATGTGCATGATCATGGAGTGGATTGTTTGAAGTTACAGTCGCCAGAATCTTGGATAAAAGCGGAAGGATTGAAAACTTATGAGTGTCTATTCTTTTGGACAATGTAGTTCCTATAAAAACAGTCGTGATATGGAGAGTTTTTGACAAAAATCTAAATAAATTATATCAAAAATCATCTGTTATACTATGGACTGGGAACATACACAGAGTGGGCAGATCAATGTACATTCTATGGTACACTTGTTTTTTTATAGACTTTGAGATCCATATTTTTTATTTACGAGAATGATTTCTATAGCCCTTCAGAACTAGTCTCGTTTAGGATTGCTTAGTGATTGGATTATTGATCTTAAATAGCACATAAATTTTATCTCTAATTTAGTTTCTTTTTAGTTCATTATAAAAATCAAATTCTTTCTATAATTTTTTCATTTTTAGATTATGAGTTTGATTTACAGTATTGGTGTTCCATAAGGCAATTTGTGACTACAAACCGATAAAAATGCAATAAAATAGTCTCAAGAAACAAAAAAAGCTAAAAATCAGACTTTTGTTTTTCTTGCAAATAGAGATTGAAATCATATAGTAAGAAATAATTTTTACAATCTAAAATAAAACCCATGAAGCTCGATGGAAAAAGTATACAAATTGCAATGATGCATTTGGTCGAAGAATACAAGCTCGATCCTTATCAAGTGCTCGAAGTAATCAGAAATGGTATCAAGTCTGGATTCAAGAGAGATTATCCTGAATTTAGAAAAAGCAGAAATTGTTGTAAATATCGAAAAATGATGGGAACTGTAAGTATCTATAAGGCATTGCTTGTGGTAGAGGAGCTTGAGAATGAAGATACTCAAATCGAACTTGAAGATGCACAGCAGGAGAGAGCGGATATTGAAATAGAGAACAGATGCTCATCAATATTACCCCAGACAAGCTTGAACTCTCTAGAGTTGCAGCTCAGGTTGCTGCACAAACTATTAAACAAGGAATCAAGAATATTGAAAGAGAAAAATTCTACGATAAATTCCAGGATAAGGAAGGAGCTTTGCTTAAGGCAAAAGTGCTTAGAATTCATGAAGATAGCATCATCCTTGATATTGAGGGAACTAATGTGGTACTTCCATCAGAAAGTCAAATTCCCAACAAGCTTTATGAGCAGGAGATGAAATCTTTGTTTATCTCAAAAAGATTGGGAAAAGATGCTGGATGGGGTTCTCTTGGATATTACACAGACTTCGCCTGAATATGTAGAAGCACTCTTGAGAACTTACATTTCTGAGCTTGAAGAAGGATCAGTAGTTATTGATAAGATTGCTAGAATTCCAGGAAAAAAGACAAAAAAATTCTGATTTCATCGACAGTTCCTGGTTTGGATCCTATCTGAGTGATGGTTGGAGAAAGGGAGATAGAATCGCAACTCTTACCACACTTCTTGACTGAGAAAAGGTTGATTTTGTACAAAAATACTGAAGAGCCAACAGAGCTTCTTACTAGACTCTTTGCGCCTGCAAAAGTGGAATCAGTTTCATTTCCAGTAGAATGAGAAGCAGTTGTTCGTATCCAGGAAGATCAAAAACCACTTGCTATTGGAAAAGGTGCTGTAAATATTAAACTCGTATCTCAGCTCTCAGGATATAGAGTAAAAGTTGTTTAATGTATCAAGATTAGAGTCCGCACATTAGAGGCGGATCTTTTCTTGTGTTCAGTTTTTATTCCTGATTTTTGAGTAATTGATGATTAAGGTGCATTCTATCGAAACTTTCGCAACTCAGGATTGACCTGGGGTAAGACTTGTAGTGTTTTTGCAGTGATGTATGTTTAAGTGTCTGTACTGTCACAATCCAGATACCATTCCTTTGACAATCAGATGCTAAATTGATGTCTGCTGAGGATATTCTCACTCTTGCCAACAAGCAAAGAGGCTATTTTGGTACAAAGGGAGAATTACATTCTCAGGGAGAGCCACTTATTCAAGCAAAAGAGCTTCTTCCTATAGTAAAAAAGCTTAAGTCTGAATGATACCACATTTGTATAGATACCAATTGTTATATTCAAACTCCAGAAGCGAGAGAGATTCTTGCATTAGCGGACTTGATACTTCCTGATATCAAACATATGCATTCACTCAAGCATCTCAAGCTCGTTGGTCAAAAATGAGAATACTTTTTCTACACTCTCCTATCTTGAGCAGATTCAAAAGCCATATCGACTCAGATATGTGCTCGTTCCTGGTTATTCTGATGATCCAGAGGATATAACAGAACTAGGAAAATATGTTTCAACGCTTAAATCAATGTTGAGAATTGAGCTTCTTCCTTATCACAATCTAGGAAAAGAAAAACGAGAAAAATGAGGGCGAAAATATCCGCTTGATGGTCTTGCTGCAGCGACTCGTGAGGATCTAGATAAGGCAAAAGCTATTCTCGACCAATATACTGATAAAGTTTTTGAGAGGATAATTTATTGATTTAAGGGAAAAGAAGTTATAAGTCAGATTTTTTTCTGACTTTTTGTTTTTAATTATTTATTTTGAAATAATAAAAAGAAAAATCTGATTTTTGCTTGCATTTATCTTTTTATTTCAGTATAGTATAAAAATATCTTTTGCCAGAGACAGTAGGTGAGATCGTTAGATTTCATAAATCCTACCGAGGTTATTCTTAATTGTATTCAGACTTTTTAGAGCTTTTTGCTTTAATATGTCGAAAACCCTAAGAAGACTCAGGCATTGAGGTCTTTTATTTCAAGGTTTACTGCACGATGACAATCTCAAAACAACAAAAAGTTGAGCTTGTAAAACAGTATGTGCAAGATCTTCAATCTGCTAAAAATGTAGTAGTTCTTCAACAATCTGGATTGCCTGTAACACTTTCTACATCTATCAGAAAAGAAGTTATTGCTGCTGATGGTGAAAGTACAATGTTATCAGAAAAACTGTTTATGCTTGCTCTCAAAGAGGCAGGTTTTGATGCTGTGGAAGAAAAACGATCTTGAAGGATCAGTAGTAGTGCTTTATGCAAATGAAGACGAATACGCTCCTATGAAGGTTGTAAAACAAGTTTTGCTAAAAAGTTGCAGCAGATGAGAGCTCAAGGCTTCTATCAAATTCCTTGGAGGTTGGTATGACAAGAAATGGCACAACGCTGAGTATGTGACTGAACTTGCTAATATCCCATCAAGAGAAGAGTTGCTTTCAAAGTTGGCTTACCTTTTTCAATTACCTAGTACAATCATTTGCTGCTGTGATTGATCAAATCGTCAAAAAGCTGAATAGGCTTTCTCCTATTCAAAACTTATCCAACTTAAAACACTTTTATTTGTTATGTTTTGTAAACAATGGATTTGACTAAAAATCAACAACAGATCTTGGATCTTGTAAAAAGAAATGAATGCTGTTGAACTTAATGGAGCATGTAAAAGCTTTGGAAGAAAGAATTTGGAGTAACTGCTGCTGCTATGGTAGTTGCTGGAGGTGCTGCTGCTGAGCTGGTGCTGCAGACGCTGGTGCATCTGATGCTATGAATGTTGAACTTGCTGATGCAGGACAACAAAAAGATCGCTGTGATCAAGGTAGTTAAGGAAGTTCTTGGACTTGACCTTAAAGCTGCAAAGGAATTGGTAGAAAAAGCACCAGTTATTATCAAAGAAAAATGTTAAGTCAGAAGAAGCTGAAGCTTTGAAGACTAAAGCTTACTGAAGCTGGAGCTACTGTAAACTTCAAATAGTCTTACACTAGTAACTAAAAAGAACCAAAATCTGACTTCAGATTTCAATCTTGGGATGCTAGGGTTTATAGCGGAGTGATTACGCTTTGACTAGCGACTTAGTATTTGCAAGAGTTGTTTTATATTTCATATTACCTATACGAATGACAGTATCTGTTAATCAAATTCTTGAAGCACAAGCTCATATAGGTACGCTCAAAAACGAAGCTCATCCAAAGACTAGCAAGTACTGGTCTGAGGTAACAAACGGAGTAGTAGTTATCAATCCTGAAATCCTTGCTCAGCAGCTCGAAACTACAAGAGCTACTATCCAAAAAGCAAAGGCTGAAGGAAAAGAAATTTCTCGTAGTATGTGAAAAGAAAATGTACGCTACTGAACTCGGAAGCTCTTGCTAAGAAATCAGGAGTATCTTTCCTTAACTACAAAGTATCTGGAGGGTTTCTTACAAACTTCGCTACTTACAAAAAGAGAATTGACTCTATTAACGAAATGGCTGAGTTTATGCAAACTGATGCGTATGCTGCACTTACCAAAAAAGAGCAACTTGTCTACAAGAGAAATTTTGATAGAGCAAACAAAGTATATAAAGGGAGTAACTAACCTCAAAAAGGGACCTGCAGTCTCGTAGTGATCGTTGATGGAGCTATGCTTTCAACTTCTGATCGACGAAGTAGAGAACTTGAAAAGGTAAACTCGATTCTATTATCATCGCTGGTACTAACTTCTCAAGATATTGGGCAGAAGAACAGATGGTAGTAACTAATATCAATAGTTATACTTCTCTTGATTTTTGTTCTCAATTACTTGCTCTCTTAATTATTTCCTATCTTTTCCCTACTATGCAAGAAAAATATGTATCTGCCTAGTTCATCTGAGAGAAAAAGAGCTATCACAGCCTATCTATTGGTAGGGGTGCTCTTTTTCAGGGAAAGAGGATTTATCAGTGTATGAGTATTATCACTTCAAACAGGCAATTGGACGATATACAGCAACGATGTTTTTTTCTTGCTGGTTTTGCTCTTTATTTCTATTATTCCTTTGTAAGTATTTTTAGCCTTTATTCCTGCGATTTTGGTGTTTATCAATCTCGTTTGGATCTGAATTTTGGTCTATTTTGCGTGGAAAGGAGTGTATGCGAGCAATATCGTACAAGCACCATGGCGAAAAAGAATATATGCTGATATTGGAGGTCGAATGCTCAATCTCTTTGAAGTAAAAAGAATGTCTATGGGGAAATCTCAAATGATATCTCTTACAGTTTCCACCTTTGTGAGTCATAAAAGATTATAAAAATCAAGAATCTGACTTTTTGACTCAGGTTTTTTCTTTTTCTTGATTTTTTCAATTCCGTATAAAGAAAGTCGTTATGACAAACTATTGTCGCTTTATTTTCATATATTATATTATGCAAATCGATATTAACTTGGTAAAACAGCTTAGAGATGCTACTTTTTGCACCACTTGGAGATTGTAAAAAATGCTTTGGTAGAAGCAGGTGGAGATCTTGAAAAAGCTCAAGAAATCCTTTAGACAAAAAGGAATCGCAAAAGCTGGTAAAAAGCTGATAGAGAAACAAATGAAGGACTTATCAAAACTCACAATGATGGATCTAGAACATATATTGTAAAACTTCTTTTGATGAAACTGACTTTTGTTGCTAAAAATGAAACTTTCCTTGCTCTTTTTGATAAGGTATTTGCAGTGTTGAAGTCTGATACTACAGGGAGATAGCAAATGCTGAAGCACTTTCTGCTGAGGTAGTAGAAAAAGATCAATACTTTGGCTGCAGAAGCTACTGCGACTATCGGAGGAAGCGATCAGACTTGGTGCTGCTTTCATCACTTCAGAAAATGTTTATGTATACTCTCATGCAGGGGACAAGGTAGTATCTGTGGTTGCTTTACTCAGGAGATGAAGCTACTGCTAAGGAACTTGCACTTCAAGTTGCTGCACTCAATCCTGAATTCTTGACTCTTGATGAGGTTCCAGCTGATCAAAAGAAACTTGCTGCTGAATTTACTGAGGAGCTCAAGGCTGCTGGAAAACCAGAAGCAATGATCCCAAATATCGTAAAAAGGTAAAGTAGAACAAGGCATTTTGCTGACAATGTACTTTTTGAACAAGAATATATCAGAGATGGATCAAAGAAGGTTAAAGATATCCTTCCTGCTGGATTTGAAGTTTCTAAATTCTACAGATTTACTGTATAGTGATATAAAAATAAAAAGAAGTCTGACTTTCGTAAATGGAGGTCAGCTTTTTGATTGTTTTAGAAAAGTCATTTTCTCTTGACAATCAGGTCGTGATTGATAAACTTCCCTTGAGCTTTTTATTTTGAGCTTTAGAGAACTATTGCACAAGGTTTGCCTTGATGTCAGATAGTGTAGGAGATTGGAGATGATGTATGGAGATGCTTATCTTGATGTCCGTATATTTTATTTATTTAGTTTTTACTGATGACAAACAAACTTATTAAAAAGTCTATTGCATTGATCGGAGTGTGATGATGCTAGCAAATGTAGTATTACCTAGTGGTGTTTTTGCAGAAGAAACTTTACATCAACTACTTGAACACCTGTAACATCTCAGCCTGCAGCTCCTGCACGCCAAATTTGAAACAGATCGTTGCAGTTTCCCCAGCAGAATATACTGTAAAAAGAGGACAAACTAAAACTGCTTTGACAACTTTGCCAGACACTGTTACTCTTAAAGATGATGCTGATGCTGAGCATGCTGAGTGCTAATGTTACTTGGAATTTTGATGCCGTAAATTTCAATGAGGGTGGGAACTTATGATCTCAATGGAACTGTTACACTACCGTCTAGTATGACAAATACAAAATAATATTTCATTGCAGGTTACTGTTAGAGTAACAGTTGAAAAGAATGATCTAGATATCAAAACAGAAAAGGTAAACGCTGCAATTTTACAGTAACTCCAGAACAACCAAAAAGATGCTGGGTCACTAATGACGGAGGGGCAGATAATACCGTTTACTATGAAACATGAGTAAATGCTAATAATACACTTGATTGGAAAGATAGTTTAGATGTTCCTATGGTAAATTGTTCTTTTAAGGTGCTGATGGTAAAAATTATAATAATCTAGGAGCAGAAGTAGCTAATGAAAATCAAGCTTGTACATCGTTTATTAAAGATGCTTCTATTGCCTCAGATAAACTTGCAGAAACCAAAAAGTATGCTTTAACAGTTGATTTTGGAGATAATGTTAAGAAAGTTTATAATCTTACTTTCATCAGAAGAACAGTAAAACTTACTCTCAAGGATGGAGATAAAGAGCTAGAAAAATAAAGTAGTTCCTTACAAGGCGAAAAAGCTTCCAAAGCTAGAAGATCCAACAAAGACAGGATATAGATTTCTTTATTGGACTAGTGATAAAGAAGGAAATACAAAATATAATTTAGAGGCTACAGTAGATGCTAATCTTACTCTTTATGCTAAGTGGAAAAAGATCTCATGATAATCCTTCAGCAAGTGGAGGTAGCTCTTCATCATCTGCTTCTAACACAACTACAACTACTGGTCACAAGCTCAAAGTGGAGCTCAATTGTCTGGAGTAGTTGCTCAAACTGGTACTCAATTGTCTGGTGTAGTAGCTACAGGAACAAATGGAAGCAAAAGTTGTAAAGACTCTTGAATCACTCCGATCTGGTGCTGTAGATCAAGCAGCTTCTACTCCTGAAAAAAAGCTAAACAACTTGAAGCACTCAAAGCTTCACTGCAATCAGAATCAAATACTGAACTTAGAGATGCTTATACTTATGCATATCTTAGAGGAATGACTACTCAGCCAACTATTCAGCAAGCAGATCTTCATAGAGGACTTACTAGAGCTGAAATGGCAAAAATGATGTCAGTATTTGCGGTAAAGTATTTGGAAAATCGCTAGTACTTACTGGAACTGTTGATTATAAAGATCTTAATGAAGTAAATGGAGATTTGACAGGATATATCCAGCAAGCATATCAGCTTCAGATCATGGGTATCGATGCAAAAGGAAACCAATAGCAAACTTCAATCCAAATGCACAAGTAACTAGAGCTGAATTTGCTACTGTACTTTCTAGAGTGCTTTATGGAGACAAGTATAATCAAGAAGGAGCAAATTTTTGCTGAAAAACATCTTTGAAGCACTTAAAGCTGCAAGTATCTTGAAAGATACTACTCCTACAATGAAAGAATTGAGAGGATGGGTAATGCTTATGCTTATGAGAGCAGAAGGTGTGAAATAATCTTTCAATAAACAATAAAAAGAAATCTGACTTTTGACGAGGTTCGTCCTTTGGAGTCAGATTTTTATTTTATCTAAAATTAATTGTTAAAGAAAGAATATAAAAATCACTTGCTTTTTGTTTTATAATCATTACTATTTATTGCAAAACCGTCTTATTCTTTTTATGAGGCACTTTGCGATTTCTTTAGTTTGTACTTGATGCCGAGAAATATGGGGGAAAGTATAGAGTTAGTTACTATTATTAGTAGGATTTCTTATCTCACATACTAGAAGGATAAGGAAGTCTCTTTTACCGAACACAAAAAGGATCTTGATTCACATCGAATTAGATGTTTTTCTTTTTGTGAGAGGGGGAATATCTAGGGAAAACGGTATTTCTATTTTTCCTTTTCCCCTAGAAATCTAGCGTTATTATTCCTTTTTATTTGTTTATTATAAGAAAGAGATGTTTGAAACGAAAGTAGTTGCCTTTACCCCTTCAAATACAAGGTTGGATACACTTAGACAAATGACAAAAGATGAGTTTATAGAGTATCATGGATCCGGAACCTTGCGTAAAAATACAAGGTTAGGAATGGCAAATTATGAACATTATTTAGAAGAGCGTATCGCTATGAGTTTGGTCGAGAGTTTAGAGTTGGTTATGCAACGAGAACACTAGTATGAAAAGCAATTTCTGAATGAGATAATAAAGGAAATACTGAACTCTGATGGCATGCAGAGATATATTAATACGAGAGTTTTTGATGAGGATAAATGTCAGGTGGCTTATATTACCTATAGAAAATGCAGAAGGAGAGCATTGTAGAGGAAACTGAATTGTTTTATTAGAGACAAGCTTTCAATTGCCTCCATGAAGATGTGTGTTTGCTATAGTTCAAGAGTATGATAGGTCCAGAGATGAACGAAAGTCAGCGGTAAATCCTTTTCTAAAGGAATGATATTGTATATTAAAAAAATTTAATTTTTATTATTTAACTGATAAAAAGTATGCAAAAATTATTTTTGATATTACGCCAATCAAAAGCTTATGTAAGATCATCTCAAGTTTTAAATGAATATTCGGACCTTCTCACTGAATGGAGATTATAGGTATCTGTGCCTATATATGAGAGACATTAACTGCATTGATTAAGTTAAATGATGGGTAGCGTTCAGCTATATTCCTTTTTCTTCTTTAACACTTAAAAACAAAAAAGCAAAGACAGAGGATACAATTTTCCATCTTACTCCACAGGAAGCTGGATTGTTAATTGTCCAGATTATGAATTAGCAATTAGCTATCTTAAAAATTTGGACATTCCTCTTACTTATTATAGTGTTTTTACAAAAGTTGGAATGTGGGACGTTACGCTTTTGACAGTTGATTTTGTGAGAGATAATGAGCTACTTAATTTTGCTAGCAGATGAAAAACAGGAAATTTACTTTTTATTCCTTTCCATAAGGTAAAGTTTGTTGCAGGAGAATCTTTAGATACTCGTGTAAAGCAGTATAAAAAACAAAGAGATACTTATCGTGTGTTGTAGTAGGTATTGTTTTTGTTTTATTTAGTTACAATAACTAGGATGGGATATAAGAGAATCGAAATTGATGGCAATGATGGTACAGGAAAAACAACTCGTGTAAAGTTTTTGAAAAATGTATCCAGAGTATGAGGTTTTTAGATAGAGGGCTGCTTTCTCAGTGGGTCATGGAGGATTTTCTCGCTTTTAATGATTGATATCAGATTGATCAGCTAATGGGGTTTAGAGAAGATACCTTTATATATTACCTTTGTATACCACAGTGGAGAAAAGTCAAGAAAGAATTGTAAAAAGAGGGGGTTCACTTGATGAGGAATATCACAATGAGGAAGATCTTTGTAAGTATAATGCAAGATTTGCTTTTTCTTGCTCAGCATGAAAGGGTAAATTTTATAAAGAGTGATGATTTTGTAGAGAGTATGGAACAAATTTGTGCTCTGATTGATAGTGATTAGTGGAGTTCTTTGATAAAAACTTAGAAAGTCTGGCTCTTACTGTAGAGCAGTCTCAGGAGTCAGATTTTTCTTCTTTTCAAAAATACTTAAATTCATTAAAAAGCTTGATTTTCAGGGAGGGGGATTCTTATAATATAATCAAGTAGTTTTATTTTTATCATAAACTATGGAAAAGATCGTATTCAAACAGCCCTTATGGGCAAGGATTGTGGATGTTATCATGTATTTGTTTGGATTGGCATTTGTGGTAGTTCTCTCGTATGTCGCATTGCAATATTTCTTTTGGGCTTGAAGGAGTCTATGGGATTCCAACTGGTATATCTGACAGGAATTATTGGGTTTATCGTTTTTCTTCTTATGGCAAAAAGTGGGCGATCTCAGATGCTAAACTTCGCGTAGAAGTTGAAAATAATCAGATTACCATTATTGAGGAAAAACTCTCAAACTTTCGATATTGAAAGTTCTGGATTTGAGTTTGAATCGCATATTTATTCTGGAGATAGCAGCATTTCCTTACGATTACAGATCCTAGTGACAAAAAGCATGTTTTTGATATATCAGGACTAGGACAGATCGAGGGTTCAGGAACTCAAAGCTCTCATCTCTTCTATCCAAAAAACCGGCTCCAAATAAAAATTCAAACACAAGAAGACTAATTCTTTACAATAAAAACAAATCTGACTTTCATTCTTTTTCTTACATAAGACGAAGTATTTATTTTTATTATCTTATTATCAAAATGACAGAAGTGGTAACAACAGGTGCAGAAGTAATTGCAACAGGAGCTCAATATGCTCAGCAAGCAGGGCTTCTCGATCGTTCTTAGTTTATGTGGGAGTAGCAATTTTAGCGATGATTGTTAGTCATCAAAGCTTATGTTTATTTGCAAATAAAAAGCTCAAGAGCGACTTGAAAAATCCTGGTGCAGCTAAGGTGTATATTAAATCTACTAATTTGATTATCTATAAAGAGACTTTGCAAGTAGCAAGTGTTGATGGTAAAGCTCCAGTATTTTTTATGAAAATCTCGGTTTGACTAAAGGTTTTATCTCACTCCTGGAACTCATGTAATCAATTCTACTCTTCACAAAAGGTAAGGCCTGGAATTTTGCACAAGCAGGTTTCTACTACTACAGAAGCATCTGATAATGAAGTGGAAGTAAAAGCAAATGAAAGCTATAATTACTCATTTTCAACCTCCAAAGAAGTGTATACTTTGGAAATTAAAAAGAAATAGAGTGAGGGTTTTTCGCTGTAGAGACAAGGATTGCCTTGTCTTTTATTGATTTTTCCTTGATAGTAGTCAGAGTATACTCTACCCTATAAACAAATATTCTAAAACAATATCAGCTCGTGTTGTTTATTTTGTAAAACAATACCCTCCTAGAGAGGAATGCTATATGAATGAGTTTTGTACTTGCTCTCATCCCCAAAAAGAGTAAGCGAATTAGTCTGACTGAGACAAGACTAAGAAACAATAAATTTAACATTATGAAGAAGTTTATTGGAATGCTCTTTGGAGCATTGATGGTTATGGTTGGAGTATTCTCCAGCCGACAAGAAGAACGAGGACTTGAATCAAGTTTCAAGAATTGCTATAGCAGAAAGTTAAGTCTAGCGAGTCTGTACATGAGTCTCTTAATCAAGGACAGCATGAAGTATAGCTTGAGACAAGAAATGCACTTCATCATTATTGTCAAAGGAATGCGGATCGAAGATGCATGCTAACCACTAATGTTGAAGGGATTGTTTCTAGAGCAGCTGCTAGACACTTGTCGTCTCCCGAATCATATATGATGGCGCCTCACGCATAATAGGTGTGGTTTGTGGTAATGATTTCAGTTGTCTGGACGTCATCTTATGCGATCATTAAAGCAACTTGGAGGAATGACAAACTTGCAACTCTTCATTCTAAAATATCAAGAGTGATGTGGACTGGGAGTTCTTTTTCTTAAGCCAGAAAGACTTTCAACTATCTAATCGGGAAGATATGAAGAGTTTCTAGAAAACGATTAGACTCGTATATGCTGATTCTTGAAGCAGTTCTGTGCTGATGCTAGGCGATTACAGAAATCAATATCTTACTAAAAAGATCATCTTGGTCTTCCAGATCAGCACAATAATCGAGAAGATCATGCATATGGTCGGAGATTATTATTTTCGAAACTTCCATCTACCTCAGGAGGTCATATCATTCTTCTTTCAGAGATAGAGATATGGTGACACGGAAATGGGCTCAGACCTTCATTTAGATCCGATAGTTCAGTCTCGAATATTCCCAGTGCATTGAACATCAAATCTTTGCTTTGTCAGGGTTTATTAACAATGAGAATGTGCTTTATTCTAAGTTATTAATCTCAATGCTAGAATGGAGATAGATGGGACCATGCTGTAGCCGTAGGACTTCGTTAACTCATGTTAAGGTGGATATGTATTCACATCCACCTTTTCTGATTTTATTTATAGAGTCCTCAATGAAACAAAAGTTTTTCCTTTTTATAATTTGTCTTTTTGGGGTAGGCTGATTTTTCAACTTTGATCGTGTATAAAGAGCTCTATTACAAGCCGGATGAAATAAAACAAGACCAAGAAAAGAACAAACGCACTTCAGAATCAGACTTTTGAGACCTTTTGTAGAAAAGAAAGTTGAGGAGTTTAGAGTTGACTGGAGTGAGGGTTTTTATCTTGACAAGATAGGAGAGAACAGCATTTGGGAGGAATTTTACTCGACTAAGAAATTCGAAGCGGCTACTATGAAGAGTATCGTGATCTAAAATCAAAAACAAAGTGTCGTTTTACCTCTAATACAGATATCTGCCCTATTTTCACGCAGGAGAGGTGCACAATCATTGCACGGTTTGCTGACCATTGACAGGATATCAATTTTCTTATTATATCCCTGAATATGGGCTCACGGTATCTCAACCAAAATATAAACAAGATTCATTGGGATTATTCTCCAGCACGAGAAGAAAGATTGGACATGGACAGGTAGGTGGGACGCTTATTTTTCGTGAAAATCAAATCTATCCGATAGAGATGTGATGCAGTCTGTGGTAGAAAAATATTATCCAAAAATCATAGTATGCAAACTTTTTCGATACAGATGCTATTATAAAAGATAGGTCCCTATTTGCAGTATGCTCCCAATGATAATCTTTTGAGTCAGAGTGGATGAAGTCTTATTTTCAAAACTTTATAGAGAGTTTGGTTGAGTATGATTGTGCTCAAGCTCGTGTTATAGGGGAAGATCTTAAATGTTATTCGCTTTTTGTTGGTAGGTGATAGACGACCAGAGCTTCTTATTTATAATACTAAAGGATACAATAGTTTTATTTTCTACAATTTTTGTGCAACAATCGTTGTGGGGGACATGCTTGTCCGTGTCAGTTTAGTAAAATAACTATAGAAACAAAAATAAAATAGTATTAATAATTAGCATTTATTTCTTTTTGTGTGTCAATAGGATAAAAATACCTGATCATTACTTTTTCCTTACTTCTTCTCTGAGGTTTAGAATTCTTCTGGATGGGAAGAGTTATAAAAAACATTTAGCTTTGACGACTTGACCGAACTCCTGAAACTCCAAAGGCGCTCGAACTCAAAGAGAAGCTTACTGGTGTAGAATCGCTGATCGTTATCACTTCGATCATCATTCCGCATCTTCCGATCCAAATACCTTCCAATCAGAACTCAGTCCAAACAGGAGATGCCTATCCTCTAGCTGAGCTCTCAAGGGATCTTTTTGTGGACAAGATTATCGTAGAGTATGAAGGGCAGACTTGAGTCATGATTGAGGGAAAACTTCAAAGATCAGGCCTGTCGATTCAATCGTTATCAGGCTAAAGGCCATAAAAGAAGTCAGATTTTTGGACTTTATTTGCATTAGCTCATTTTGATACTCAAAAGGCAAAAAATCTGATCCAATCGCATGGTAATCTCACGCATTTCGTATCCTAGATCGTTGCTATGCAGTCCAACTTTTTCCAGAGCAGGAGTCGCTCAAAAGGAAATGACGTTTGTGAAGACTCAGGAGGACCTGGGGTAGTTGATTTTGAACTTTGTTGCTGGAGACTCTCTATTTGAGACTATAATCTGCAGTTATGATAAGGAGTTTCTTGAGCAGAGACATGAATAACTTTTTCTTCTAGAGTATTGACTTTCTCTGATTTCTCACCAATCATCTATATACCACAGATGATCGGCGAATCAAAAAGTATCTAACCCTTTTATTTATTATTTCGCAATTGTATGCAAATTATGAATTGGTGCTTTTGCTTAATCGCAAACACTTCAGAAGCAGATAGAAAAGCTTTCTTGGCAGATCTTGAAGCAAAATTCACTGTAAAAGAGAAAAAGATGAAATCTGAATTCAAAAATCTTTCTTTCAAACTTAGAGACAAGAATACAAAAGCTTATTTTGTATCATGTCTTCTAATCTTGATCCTCAACAAGTAAAGGAAGTAAAGGCTGCACTTTTGTATAATCAGATTGTTGTAAGATACGAAATCTACAAGATGTCTGCTGGACAAAAAGTTCTACCACTTTGAAGCACTTCAGTCTGAATTTTGACAAGGCTATCGAAGATATCAAGGACAAGAGATTTGGTCAAAGATTACCTTCTTTGCAGATGCGAGAAATGCAAAAATATATCAACTGGAAGGCAATCCCAATCTTGAAATATTATCTTACAAGATTTGGAGATATCAAGCCTAGACTCTATACTGGAAATTCAGTAAAGACTCAAAAAGCTGTAAGACAAGAGATTATCAGAGCAAGAACTCTCGGACTCTTTGAATTTCATCAGCAGATAGTTTATATTCTTATTAATATATTCTCATGGCATCTAAATTAAGAAGAATTAGAAAATACCAGTGGACAAAAAGAATGAGAACTCATGGTTTCAGAGAGAGAATGAAGTCATGGACTGGTAGAAGAGTGCCTCACTAGAAGAAGAGCAAAAAGGTAGACATCAGCTACCGTTCAGAGACAGAAGTAATTTCTGTCTTTTTGACTTATTTATACGATTTTTGCGTTTGAGAGATTGGTTATCAATATTTCAAAGGCAAAAGATAAAAAAGAAATCAGACTTTTTGTCTGTTTTTCACTTTATTGAGCGAGTTGTTGAATCCTGAGCATACAATGGATGTGGTCTTTGAAAATCGTGTTCTCTTCAATAATAATAGCTTTGCTGGATGGGAAAACTGTCCACTTATTACACGTTTATTTCTCATAACATACTTGATGGTAAATAAAAATAACCCGCAGCAGAAAAAGGCTTCTAAAAATAGTAAGCCTCGTTTCTTCTGTTAAAAAGAAAAATAATCAGCTTAGTCCAAAGGCTCAAGAACTTTTTGCTGGATATTATCAGGATCCAAAGACATGAAGAATCTTCCTCTCAGCCAAGAACCTATGGAGAAATCCCAGATCTTCTTGATTTGCACAAAGAAAGGGTAAAGGATGACTTTATCAATATCTATCTCAATAGACTCTTTACCAATGAAGATTTGGGATATTGCAGGGGATAAAGTTTTATATCACGATTTCAGATTTGAAGGTGTCAGAGCCTATGGAATCAGTGGAAATTTGTAAGAAAAAGGAATTGACTTACGGAGGATTATCACTGCACAAGTAAAAACTTGTAGAAGTTGATAAAGATGAAGAGAATCCAAAAGAAAAACCTACTGAAAAGGAGTACTTTTTAATAAGCGTGCAAATGTAGGTATCTTGCCACTTGCGACACCACATCAGCTTCATATATTATCAATGGAGTTGAGAGAGTTGTGATTTCTCAGATTATTAGATCATATGGTATTTTTACGGACCAAAAGATTTTTGGTACTCTTTCAAACTCGTTCCTGAAAACGGTCCATGGCTTGAGGTAAGCGTAGACGGAAATGTTGTTGCTAGAATCAATAAATCAAGAAAATTCTCAATTACCTCTCTCCTTAGAGCTTTTGGACTTGAGACTGATGAATCTATTAGAGAAATCTTCAAAGATATAGTTGAAACAGAAGATGATAGAGATTTTATCGATATCACGCTCAAAAAGATCCAACTGTTGATGCACTTTCAGCGGCAGAACATATCTATGGAAAAACTCAGACCAGGAGAAATTGATTGATCCTCAGTCAGCTTTTTGGATTATATCAAGGGGCAATTTTTGCTTGAGGAGAGAATTACCGTAGGAGCAATCGCTAGAAGAAAAATTACTGCAAAACTTGGACTTAAAAAGAATCTTAAGAGCCCTGAAGCAAATATTTTTGATGGGCGAAGATCTTATCGCGGCGATTAAATATCTCTCAATCTTTGTAATCATAAAAGGGATTCTACGAAGATGACGCAGATCATCTTTCCAATAAGAGAGTGAGAACTATGGAGAAATCCTCTATGCTCATGTACAGCCAGTAATGAGAAAAATTTGTAAAAATCTGTAAAAGGAAAGCTCTTAGTACTTAAAATGGATGAAGGAGATCATCAGCACAAAATTACTGATCTCGTAAACTTCAAGATGATTGATAATTCAATCAAGTCATTCTTTGCAACTTCGCAACTTTCTCAGTTTTTGGATCAAATCAATCCACTTGCTGAAATTGAACACAAGAGAAGAATTACCGCCTTGGACCTGGAGGTTTGAAAAAGGAAACAGCAAAAATTTGAAGTGAGAGATGTGCATCCATCGCACTATGGTAGAATTTGTCCTATCGAAACACCAGAAGGTCAAAATATCGGACTTGTAATCTATCAATCATTATATTCTAGGATCAATGAAGAAGGGTTTCTTGAGACACCAGCTTTGAAAAATTCTTCCGTGAAGTAGAACCAAAATCTGAATTACTCATTGGTCGTATTGCACATCGTGATATCTTTTAATCTCGATGCCAAGGGAAATCCAACTCTGAGGTGTTGGCAAAAGAAGATACTCAGATCGATCAAAAAGCCGCAGATGCTATCCAGAAAGCCTCATGGAAAGCTCAATAAGCCTGTAAAGGTAAAACCATATTTTACTGGAGAAGTAGAGTATATCTCTCCTGAAATGGATGAAAAATATGTAATTGCTGATGCAACAACAGCACTTGATGAATATAATAATATTCTCAATACAAGAATCGCAGCGAGAAAGTATGGAGAAATGTCGACTTTCCATGTGAATGAAATCGCCCATATGGACGTGAATTTGAGTCAGATTTTTCCACCTAATACTCTGATTGATTCCATTTGTAGATCATAACGATGCGGTGCGTGCTTCAGTAGCTCAAACCAGCAGCAAGCACTTCCATTGCTCAAAAAATGATGCTCCATTGGTAGGAACAGGTATTGAAGGAGATATTATGAAGATGTCTCATGCCACTATCAAGGCTGAAGATGAGGGAGAAGTAATTGCAGTAGATGGTAGCCATGTAAAAGTGAAATACAAGCATGGAACAAAGAATATAAGTTGATTACTTTCCAAAGATCAAACTCAAAATCTGCAATCAACTCAAGTTCCTGTGTTGATCTCGGACAAAAAGTTGAAAAGGAACTATTCTTGCTGAGGGACCACAGTTCTGTTAATGGAGAAATGGCACTTGGTAAGTCTTTGAGAGTTGCCTTTATGCCTTGGAAATGATATAACCATGAGGATGCGATTGTACTTTCTCAGAGACTTGTAAAAGATGATGAACTTACATCAGTGATTATTTCCAGTAATATGAAATCGAAGTAGCTGAAACAAAGCTTGGCCCCTGAAGAAACTACTAATGATATCCCAGGAGGTAGGATGTCAAAGCTATCAATCTTGATGAAGATGGTATCATTAGAATCGGTGCAACCGTAAAAGGATGAGATCTTCTTATTGGAAAGATTACTCCAAAGGGCGTATAAGGAGAGCTTACACCAGAAGAAAAACTGATTCAAGCCATCTTTAAGTATAAGTCAAAGAATGTAAAGGATACTTCACTCTATATGCCATCTGGATCAGAAGGTATGCGATCGAAGTAGTAATCCTTGATGCCAAGAAAGGAGACAATCTTATGGCAGGAGTTAAGAAAGATTAAAGTATATGTTGCTACAACCAGAAAAATTGAAATCTGAGATAAGCTCGCGGGTAAACATGGAAACAAAGGTATCGTTGCACCTGTAGTTCCAGAAGAAAATATGCCATACTCAGCAGATGGAAACCAGTAGATGTAGTACTTAATTGCTTGGTGTATCTCGTATGAATCTTGGACAGCTTTTTGAGTCTCAGCTTGGTTTGCTAGCAAAGGAGCTTGAGGTAAAATTTGCAGTACCAACATTTGGAGGAATTGGAGTAGAAGATATTGTAAAACTCGCACAAAAGCTGGTTTTAGAAGATAAGCTCAGAACTACACATTTTATGATGGAGAGACAGGAGAGCCCTATGCTCAGCAGGTAACTGTTGGATATATGCATCTTCAAGCTCGGACATATGGTAGAGGATAAGATCTAAGTGCAAGATCAGTAGGTCCTTACTCTCTTATTACTCAGCAGCCTCTTGGTGGTAAAATCTAGACAGGAGGACAGAGATTCGGAGATGGAAGTTTGGGCTTTGGAGGCGTATTCTGCAGTATATACTGTGCAGAAATGCTTACAGTGAAGTCAGATGATGTGATCGGTAGAAATAAACTTTATGAATCAATCATCAAGTCTCAAAACCAAAGATTTGAGGACTTCTGAATCATTCAATCTTTGACTTATCTTTTCAAAGGATTGGGACAAAATATCGTGCCTTTTGAAGGCTGATGAAATAGACAAAATTTACGAAGAAAGAATTGAAAAATCAAAAGTCTTGGACTTTCTGGAATTATGACGGCTTCTCTCGAACAAGAACTTCATACAGCACATCTTGATTCAGACACTGAGGAAGACATGAGAACGATAAGTAAGGAGAAATGATGGAGATCGCTGAAGATCTAGAAGATTTTGGACAAACAGAGTAAAAATCTGATCTTTATCTGGGGAATTTTTCCCTGGATAAGTTGATTAACAATCTAAGAAATGGACAAAAACTGCGAAGCAGATATTTATATCTTATGCTTGCACTTTTGATGAATAATACAAAATTTGATGGGTTGATGGTTACGCCTGCATCCATGGAGGAGATCGAGAATGGTCTCAGGTGTCGTAGATAGCTCTGAGACTGTAAACTATAGATCTGGAAAACCAAAGCAATGAGGACTTTTGTGGAATCAATCTTTGGACCAGTTAAAAATTATGAATGTAGCTGTGGAAATATAAAAGGACCAAGATACAAAGGTATCGTATGTGAAAAGTGTGGAGTAGAAGTGGCATCTTCTCGTGAAAGAAGAGTGAGAATGGGGTATACTCGACCTTGCATCTCCTATCGTGCATGAGTGGTATAAAAATCTCCATCTGGAGGAATTCACTAACTTCTTCAGATTTCAGCTACTGAAATTGAAAAATCTTAACTTATGTAAAATATGTGGTAGTAAAAGATATTTCTGATCAGCTCAAAGATGAAATTATCAAAAAGTTGATGCAGATTATCAAAATACCTCAAAAGAACTTGATGCACTTTTTGAAAGAGAGCAAGCAGACAAGGAGGAAGAAAATGGAAACAGTAAAAACTTTATGATGAAAAACAAACAAGCTCTTGAAGTAGAATATCACAGAATGAGAGGTATCATCGCAGAGCTCAAGTTTGGAACAACGATTTTGGAGTCAGATTATGAGAAACTTTTTCTATCAATATGCCAATAAAAATTCCATTTGCATCGGGTCCCGAGGGGATTCTCCTTATGCTCAAATCTATTGATGTAGAAAAGGAAATTAAAAAGAGTTAAAGAGTTCCCAACTATTAAATCAGTAGAACAAAAGAAAAAGGTAATGAGTCTTGATCAGAATTGCTCTATTAATCTGTATGTCTCTGGGGTAAAACCTGAGAATATGATTATCAGAAAACTCCTGTGATTCCACTCGACATTAGACCTGTGGTTCAGCTTGATGGGAGGAAGATTTGCTTTCTTCAGATGTGAATCTTTTCTACAGAAAGTACTTATGAGAAACTCAAGACTCAGATGATTCAGGTTGGGATGCCGGATATTGTAAAGAAGAATGAAATCAGACTTCTTCAAGAGTCTATCAATAATCTTTTGGTTGGAGATCCAGCTGGAAAGGGTGGTTCCGGTAAAAGCCTTCAAATCTATCTCAGATATGTCTCAGGAAAGGAAGGAGTATTTAGAAAGAATCTGCTCGGAAAGAGAGTGGATTATTCTGGAAGATCAATTATTACTGTAGGTCCAGACCTCAAATCTTAACGAATGTGGTTTTGCCAATCTATATTGCAGTAAAGATGTTTACTCCATTCATTATTGGAAAACTTATCGAAAAAAAGATTGTTTATACACCGAAACAGGCTGAAAAACTGATCAAAGATGGAAATCCAATGGCACTTAAGTTTCTTGAAGAAGTAATCAAGGACAAATATGTTTTGCTTAACCGTGCACCAACACTTCGCGAGACTTTCAATTGAAGCCTTCAGAAATTAAGTTGATGCTCTGGAAAAACAATCAGACTTCATCCTCTGTTGTCCTGCATTTAATGCCGACTTTGACGGTGATCAGATGGCGGTGCATCTTCCTATCTCAGATGAAGCACAAAAAGAAGCACGCGAACTTATCGCAGCTGACAAAAATATTATCAAACCAGGTTCTGGAGATCCAACTATTACCCATTCACAGGATATGGTGCTTGGAATACTTCCTTGCAGTACTTTCAGTAGAAATACCCTGATTACAATACCGAAGAAGAATGGGAATCTAAAGTTTTACCAGTTGCTAGATATGCTTCATTTCAAGAGGCAATTGATGCATTCAACAATAAACAAGTAACTTTGAAAGACAAGATCGTAGTTCTTGAGGGCAATCAACCTATTCAAACAACAATCGGTAGAGTAATTTTCAATTCTATCTTGCCTGAGGACTATCCTCTTATGCACAGCAAGATGGGAAATAAGGATCCCAAGAGACTCTTTCAGATGTTTTTGATAAGTACGATATGCAGACAACCGTAAAAGCTGCCGATGCAATCAAAAACTATGGATCTCGAAGATATCCAACTATTGCGTTACCCTATCAACATCCTTGACATGAAGGGTGCCAAAGGAAAAGGAGGATATTCGCTGGCCAGTGAGCATTGACAACAACGAAGTGCTCAAGTACTATTTACAAAGCATCTTCACAAAAAGGTAGAACACAGACTTGTAGTAAAGATCTGACCGATGTATCCGTAGAAAAATCTGAAATCAATCATCATCGGTGCTGGTACACCTCTATACTCAAGGATTGACTCCTGGAGCGAGAGCTCTCAGACCCACCTTTACCCAGATTTCCTCAGGGTAAGGAAGGACCTCGTGGTAAATCCAAAGGAGAAATTATCGAACTCCTATCAAACTCACTACTCAGAAGGACTAAACCAATTGAATACTTTATTTCTGCCCATTCAGGTCGTAAAGGTATAGGCTGATACTAGCACTTTAGAACTGCTGAACCTGATATCTACTAGAAAAACTCTGTGATGCTTCTCAGAAATTATCGCACAGAGAAGTAGATCAGGACTCAAGGAATATATTATTTACCTAGAGAGAGAAGCACAGAACCTGCATGAGAAAAATTTCCTCATCACTTATCTATGGTAGAACAGTAGCAGAAGATGTTATTGATGATAATGGAGTAGCTATTCTCACGCAGGAGAAATGATCAATAAATCAGTTTTTAAGCCTGATTGAGACTTCTAAAATCTCAAATATCAAGCAAGAAGTCCAACTCTACATGTCATTGTATCTCAGAGGAGCGTCAAAACAGCAAAGCAGGAATGGACCTTTCAACCAGAAACATGGTGGTGAAATTGGAGTTCCTGTAGGAGTAATTAAGCTGCCTCAGCTCATTGAGAACCATCAACTCAGCTTACGCTTGATACTTTCCATGATGGAGGAGTTGCAGGTGCCAAGCCGACGATCAGGCATCGATAGAGTGAAACAACTTTGAAGTGAGAGCTCCAAAAATCCAGCAATCGTTGCACCCGCACTTTGATTGAGTAATCTCATTTGAAAGAGGACCTAGAAGGAGGAAAATTTTGGAAAGATTAGAATTACTGGAGAGGTACAAAAGATCATATCTGTAAAAAGACGGACATACTGTTACTGCTAAGGTTGGAGAATTCCTTGTAAAAGAGAGCTGTTGTGCTGCAAAAGGTCTCTTCAAAACTTTAAGACTCGAAAGAGGCAGGAAAGGTTCTTGGCGGTAAATGAAGATCTATTACTACTATTGAGCAGAGGAAATCTCTATAAAACTCACTGTTGGTCTTACACCAAAAAGACAAAAAGTTGGAGCAAGAGCATACAAGGCGAAATCTTTGACAACGAGCACTGATGATGATGGAACATAAGAATATCGTAGGTGGAGATCTTTCATGCTAAAGATATATTATCAGTGTAGTCTCAAAGAGTATATGCATCTCTCAGGACAAGACTCTCAATGATAAGCATATCGAAGTCGTAGTACACAGCTCTTCTCAAAAAGTCTTTATTGAAGATGGTGGAGAATCAAGCCATCCTCCTGGAACTGACGTTAAATACGCGAAGAGTTTATCAAGACATGCACGTACAACCTCGAAGCTCAAGGAAAGAGGCCTGCCCCAGGAAAGAGAGTAGCACTTGGATCGACTACAGTAGCAAAAGAAACTGGATTCATGGCTTCTGTGCACACATTCCAGGAGAGACTATTAGGAGTGAGATGGTAGGTGCTCTCACTTAGAGGATCTATTGATAATCTCTCAGATCCTCAAGGCAAATGTGATTATCGGTAGACTCTGCTAGTAGGAGAGAAACTATAGAACCATGGCATGGATTCAACAATCCTGAACAAACAACACTCAATTCTATTTGAGTAAAATCACTGACTTCAGACTTGGGTTTGAGCATTTGGAGCCAGTATTTTTGAATATTGACTTTTATCATACGAACATATACTATGTGATCGTATTTATATTCCTCATCAAAACATGGAGAGCATAAGTCCCAACAGAAATGAAGGAATCCAAAAGAGGTAAACACATCCTTAAACTGTTCTTTTTGACACTGGAAAACTACAGGCATCGACTCACGAAAAGATTATATTATCCAGTTTGGTGGGGATTTTTGGAGAGTATGGATCTGATACGAGAATTTAGAGAAACTGCAGTAAGTTTAACCAATATATCAACTACCAGATAGTGTCCAAATCCTGATCTGAGCCGAGAGTAAAGCGCATGGAATTTAGGCAAAGAGGATTCTCCGTCGATTATCACTCAGATGAGTTATTAGCATCGAGGATTTTGGACATATGCTAAAAGCTGACTTCATGTCGTAGGTCATAATGTGGAGCTTTGACAAAAATATGATCATCTGAGAGGCAAGGAGAAATTATTGTCCCTTTGATCCTCTCAAAATAAAATGGATAGATACATGATGCAGTTTCCTGTGTTTGACTTCCCATTCCGTATCTGAAACGAAACGACCAGTCTCCAAGAAATCACACCTCATTTGTTTTGAGTTCCTTTCTGACCGAGCCTCATGGCGATGCGATGGCAGATATCAGAGTTACCAAGGACTGTTTCTCAAGCTTATTGAAACAACAAATATTTGTGATGTAAAAATTAGGACTGAAAGTAGAGAGGAAAATTGTGAGTAGACAAGTCTCACACGGCATCAGAGAACTCCACCCACACTCAGAACCTAAAATGAAGGAAGTTGCAAATGATATTACTCAAGATCAGCAACAACAATGAAACCATATCAAAATACTTCAATTTCAACAATAACTGAGGAGCAGTGGGAAAATGATTTAGAATTTGAGCTACTCAGAAGAAAAAGCAGCAGAACGTAACTTATCCTGTTCTTCTTGGACAAAAGGAAAGAAAGTCTGTACAAGAATCTTGAAGGGAATGTGAGGAATTCTAATCAAGATGATGAAATGGATAGTGTACTCTCGATCCCACTTTGAGATGGGGGATTTGGGTAGAGGCTTTTCCCGAAGATGGAGAGCTGTATAAAAGATGGAGACTCAGTAGCAGGGAGTCGATCAATATCGTAGTGGACTCAATCTCGCACACTTAGATTCTTCCAAATAGACGTGATAAGAAAATGAGAAATCACTACTGAACAGCCAGTGTCCTTAGGAACTTGCTGGCAACATAGGGATGGATGAGACTGGGCATCAAATCTGGACTATCTTACTACAATTATTTGAGCTGTAGTAAATGTTATCTTGATGTTTGTCGAGGGAAACGACGCTCTGATATCTGATCACAGAATTGAGCTTCCAAGATAAACAAGGGAAAAAGCCAGCTCCATGTTCGGCGGCAGTAAAAGTTTATGGAGACCTTTGATTCAGGACCCTATATTGATTTCTTTTGTTTTTCGTGATAACTCGTTTGAGCTGGGATTGTTAGCATGATTACTAACAGATTGATCCTGAGATGTTTTGGATACACTTGCTGAAATCTTGAATACAAGCTTACTAACAGAAGCTTGAATATTGAAGTGGTTACAGCTTGAGAAGGACTCCTTTTCTTTTGAATACTATGAATTGTAGGGATTATATGCGTGGACTCTAGGGAAATATTTTGACTCAACACCAAATGTTCGGAGAAGAATCTGTGGGCACGAGAAGAGTTCCAGAAAACCGAATGTTCTAGATTAATTATTCTGTTGGTTGTTTCTTAGTGTATCGCCGCCTTTGCGATAGATTGCACTATTGACTCATCTATGACAAAAAGAGTCACCTGGGCCGCCACTAAAACATTGATTTATGTTATTTACTTTTAAAATCCTTGGACTTCAGACTTGGTAACAACTGGAGTCAGTTTTTCCTCGATTTCTTTGGAATTCTTCTACATACTGAAATGGTAGGGAAGCCACTTTTTGATTTGACGGAAGGAAACGCATCCTCGATAGCTATTGCTCTACGATCGCTGAGCAGTAAACCCATCAAACAAAATGCTAACCAGCAAAATCTCTCATGCGAGAGCTGAACTTTGTTAAAGCTTTACGCTTTAAGCTTAGCCAGTAACTAACCTTGCTACCGACTCCTGCTAGAGTAAGGCTGCCTTGGAGCAGGAAACCAAAACTCGTCTTTGGAAAATTGAAGATCTGAGCTTGTCGCTTTGGTCATTCCTCCTCTAATTCAAGCAAGGATAAAAATCTAGGGTTTCCAAAGTGCTGACTACAACGTGAGAGTTCTGAGGCACTATGCCTTTCAGACCGGAGTTCAATTCTCCTCGCACTTCCAAAGAAGGAGAGATTCGATCAAAAATAGCTGTTAAAAGCTCTAAAGCATAATACTATATCTTTGAGCCAGTAGCAGACTTTTTAGACTATAGGAAAGTGGTATTTAACAAGCAAATACTCAGGAACGATCGACTATTTCTACGTCAGCATGGACTGCAGTTTATATGGACTTTTTAAAATAAATAAAACAAAGTCTCAGCATACTATTTAACCTATTTCTGATAGGAAAAGATCTCGACTTTCATTTTTATAGAAGAAGATCTGACGGAGTTCAGTAATGTTCTTTTGATATATTTCTGGAAATAGGTTGTTCTACATAGAGACTGTGTTACCTGTCAAGTTTGTTTTATTTGTTCACCCATTTCTTTGTATTTCAGATTGATTTTGGATTATTCTTACTTGATAAGGAACTTCTTTCTCGGAATCAAAAGTTCTTCTAAAATGATTTTGTGCTACGTTAATGCGACTCTTTTATTGTTAAATTTTAGTATTTCTCAAAATCATGATGAGTCCAATCTGGCATTTAACGATGCGTGTTATTTCTACATTTGCAGATTAATAATTTCTACCCAATAATAGTAAATATTGCGATTTTTGTTATGAAGGTAATACACGCATATATGCCTTTTACATTTCTGGGCATATCAAGTAGTGCCTTAATGGTAAATTTCTCATTGATATTTTCTTTAGAGGTCTGTTTTATAGAAAGATACCTTTCCTATCTTTGAAATTTTTATAACAGTATCAAACTGAAATAATCGTTCATGTTTTCACTGCATGCTATCTATTCAGTATTTAGGATAGGTAATTAGCCTGCATAAAAAGTAGTCTTTTTTCGGTTAAAAGTTTTTCTGCTGTTTTTACTAGAAAATGTAGCATTTTGATCGTCTAAGTAGTATCAGAATTCTGTATCATTTTTAAATCATCAATTTGCATGAAAGTTCAAGCATTTTGCAGATGTACTTTGAATCATTGTAGGAACTAGTTTTAATGCTCATTTTCACTCATATATTATAGCCACTAGGAGCTGAGAAATACCAATATCAGTCCAGCATTCTTCATCTTTTTCTATCTTTTGACTCTTCTTGCATTGTCTCTTTCATTATTGTTTTCACTGCCATGTACCGTTTTGACTGAATATTCCATTCAGCGGAATTTGAAATAGTTTGTTTTGTGTATGCTGACATAAACTCGCCAATATCATAATCGGCGGGTTTTATTTTGAGATGATATAATTTTTCGTTGAATTGATCTTTAAAATCATTTTCAGCCCTGCTGTTATAAAAGCAAACCCTAATATTTTATACTCATCTAAATCTAATTCTAAAATCTCTGCTTTTATCCATGTTGTTTTCGCAGTCTTCTTCTCCATTTATCAAGCTCTGACGCTAGTTTCACTTTTGGTCTCAATAAAAACTTGAAAAGTAAAGGTTTTTGAGTAGTCTCTCTCATATAAAAGCACAAAATCTGGTCTCAGATCTTTGTCAAGGCCTCAAAAGAGCCAAATTGCAAAATGCTCTTTCACTTCTTAGTATATCGCTATATTTTTCCTTGTAATTCAGGAATCTCCTTTATAAATAAGTTTACAAATTCTATTTCTTCACTTGCAGCATTTATTTTATCAAAACATATCATTCTTTGCCGGTTTTGCAAACTCGAAACTTCTCATAAATCATTTCAATCTCTTTCAGTATATGCTAGATTTTGCTTTAAATAAAGTTGTTCATCTATAATATTTCTTTTTGTTTTATTTTCACTTTCTAAGGCACTTAATAGGAGCTGAAAGCAGATTTTAGCTATCTTCTATAGGAAATATTCTCCTAAACACTCTTTGGGAGCTAAATAAATCAATTTTCTTTGCACCCTAACATTTATCACTTGTTATAAATTCATCTATACTTCAGAGTCTTCCAAATATATTTTTGTAAATTATCAAATCTATAAAAATCATTTTCTTGCAATAGCTTTTAATAATCCTTTTATCTATATCTTTTATTTTGGGCAGAGTTTTAGTAATACTTTCTTATCTTAAAATCATTATCTTTTGTATTTGTTTTATATCATCAAAACTTTTTACACATCCACTTTTCTAAGTATATAAAGTAAGTCAAATCTTTCTTTCTGGGTCAAACTTTTTCTAAACATCAATGATTTGAATTATCTATTATCTCTCTCATTTACATAAAATAATCCACTCATTATAAATTTTGATAAAACTATCTTTTGAATTCTAATTTAAAAGTCTTTTTCATCCATCATTCAAGTTTCAATCAAAAGCTTGTCTAAATTTCTGTAATATAAAGATTATCAAAAGCATGTATGATAAATAAAAAGTTTCTAAAATCTTTAATTCTTCATCATCTTTATTATCAAATTTTCTTTTATGCTTTATCTTCTCTCAAAAAGCTTTTTCCGTAGCTAAATGGAAAATATCTTGCCCATTCTGTCATATTAGTCAGGCTTCTGAAATTGTTTTGAGGGTCAAAGCTTTTGCTTTTCAAGTATCAACTACATTACTTCTTGACTCATAAAGTCTAACAATACTGCAAAAGGTTTAAAAGCATCCCATCATTCATTCAGCTTTTTGCACGGCAAAAACAGCCTTATATGATTGTTTTTGTCTTCTAAAGCATTGACAGTATTTGACTTTCAGCTTCTTGATCATCATTTGCACTCATACAATTATCACTTGAAAATCTTGTCTTTAATTCACTAACTAAACCATCAATACTTATATTATCTCCTTCCATCTAGCCCTTTTAATATAGTCTTTCATCATCTTGTGATATATTTTCTAAAATATCTTCAGCTCCTTAATTTTATAAGTTCTACTGAAATTTGATAAATTTTGCTCACTTTCTAGCAACCGTTTTTGTGCTGAATAATATAAATAGGTTTTATAATATATATTTTGTCAGCTTTGTAATCTAGTATTACTTAAGATTAAGGCTTGTAATATTCTATCATTTTGTTCCATATCAGCTTTCAAAATATCAACTTCTTTACTATATCAAATCAAGTCTAAATTCTTTAAATCATACTTATAAATGATTTTATCACCATATTTTCAGCTATAAATTCATTTTTAAGTCAATAGTTGCTGCAAATTCTAAAAGTCAAAATTTTCTTATGATAATTTAAGATTTTAGTTACTGTATTTTCAAGAAGTTTTTCCTTCTTGCTCCAGCTTTTGTTCTAACTTTCACTTTTTAGTAGTTGAATTTATACGATGAGCTTCACTCAGATAAAATAATCCATTTTATTATCTCAAAAACTCTTCATAACTTAAACTATTTTCTCTTTTATAGAATTTAAGTCTGTATGAAGTCCCTGTATAGTTGTAAATTTGATATTTTATATCATCACCAATCAGTGCTAAATTACTTACTCTTTATTTTAATTTGTTTTCAATTAAACCTATCTTATCATTAAAAAGATATTTTGAAGAATTAGTATTTATGAAGTTTTTCTTTCTTTGTTTTTCAATAATATTTGTTGAATTTTACAAAGAATAAAAAGTTTCTATATCACTTTTCATATAGCTCTAAAATCAAACTTGCTATTACAAAAGTTTTACCACTCGTTGCCATATTAAAAAAGCAAATGAATAGGCAATATTTTATTTTTATAATCACTAAAATAATAAGAAAACCTTGCAAAAAGCTTCTTTTTGATAATTTCTTATTCAAATTTATTGTTTAAATTAGTTGAAATATAATGAATATTTTTATAATTATCTAGTAATCCAGTTTCTGATATATATCTAATCTTATTGAAATCAAAAGTTTTGCATATTTTTATATTATTCATTTTTGAAAATAAAACCATATTTTCCATTTCTTCCACATTTAATATCATTTCTTATATCAATAGGAAAAACAAAACTTCGGCCAATCTTTATTTTGATTTACAGGCAAATAATTTTCAATTTTCAATCAATACATTTATATCAATCTTAAGGTTGCAGCCTTATTTCAATTAATCAATTATTAATCTTTTTCATAAACTAAATCTACTATTGCATATTTTATAAACTCTGTTGCTTGAAAATCCTTTATATTTTTACTTTGATTAATTATTCAATAAACAAAATAATCAGCTTTCATTTTATAATATTCTGACTCAGCCTATCATTATTAAAATTATTATCTCTTCTATACTATAGTAAATCTGTATAGGTTGAATATTCTGAATATCAAATCTCTTCCTGGATTGTTTTTATTTCATCATCTTTTTAAATACATAATCAATTCAATGGTTAATATCATATTCTAGTTCTTTTGGATTAATGATCAACTTCTTGCCATCATAACAAGTTATATATTTTAGAAATGTGCTAATAATTTATGAACATTATTAGCAAACCTCCTGTCATCTTTGTAAGAAACACTATTTGGGGCTAAAAAGTTACTATATAATAAATTATTTAATCATCAATATTTATACTATTATTTTTATCATTCTTTTCACTATAATTTTATACAGTAATTTTATCTAAAATCTATAAAAATAATTTAAAAATCTTCAAAGTCTTTTTGGCTCTCTAAATTATCGAAATCTGTTTCCAAATATCCATTTATAACTTATAAAATCACTATCTTCTATTTGATTATAAATTTCCTAATAAATTTTTGATATTTTTAGCATTTTTAATTTCATCTATAAATCTTTCATTTCTTGCATTATTTCCATATAAACAAAACTCCTCATCCACCCTATTAATTAACGGTTTTGCTAATTCATATGTTCTCATTCAATAACTTTTCATTCTTTCCAACTGAATAGTTTCTATATAATCCATTTGTTCATTCAAATATATTGTCTTTCCATTTTATGAGCCTACCGCGTTGCAGCCACTCTACATGATAATCTAATATAATATCTCATTCTTTACTCCATAATTCTAAAATCCTTTTTAATAAACTCAGGCTCTTTACCTGAAAAATCAACTCATCATTCAGTTTTTGTTGACTGAAAAATTTCATCATCCCAAAAATCGATATAAGTGTTCAAAAATAATTAATTATTCCACCTTAACTATTCTTTCTTTAAAGAGAAAACAAAACCCATCAATTATAAATTAAAACTAAACATCATCTTTACTATTAGTAAATCCACACATTTCTACTATTTTAAACCTTTTCTCAATTTCCAACCTTTATCTTTTCCTCAAGCTATTATTTTCTTTTCCAATGAATATATACCTTTTACTTATTTTTAAGACAGTACGAATAAAGTTTCCTCTCATTACTAAACTTTTGCTTTAGATCTTAACCAAATAATGGCTCTAATTTTCAACCACTCCACAATAAGAATCATTTACTAGAATTGCCCTCTATATAAAGAGGATTAAATCTGTATAATTCCTTTCTCTCGAATAAAATAAAACATATTCCTTTTAATTTTAGTCTCTCTCATCTGAGTACACAGCATTTCACTCAACTAGTGTGCTTGCTACTGTACTACATTCTCTAAAACTTCATATCTGCGTGTAACCTCATCCATTAAAACCTTTTAAATAAGCTTGCCTCAATATCATCTTCGCATCGTGACAAAATAGCTCAATCATCTCCTTTAATAATCTCTTGCTACTCAAGCCCATATTCTTCATAAAAAGTGCTCAAGCTGAGTGATTGAATCCCATCAATATAATTAAAACATCATTTCAAGTGCATTGGTAAGTCCATATAGATTTTCAACCTCCACTCTTCCAGCAAAGCCTGACTTGTAAAAGAATGGTGCTAGCCAAGATTTCATTCTACTTGATTGATTTGAGCTGAACCAAATTGTCCGCACTTTTCATCCCTCACGAAACTCATTCCCAGTTTATGTTCCTGCCCATCTATCTCTTTTGAAATTAGTGAAAACCCTATCCACAATAATCTATCTATATCATCTCGACAAAGTATTCCCAATATAAAAACTTCTATCCTCTTTTATATCTTCTTTATCTGGTCATCAAGCTAAACACAATCTTTAAAAGGGAAAACTTAAAACAACTTCTATTTGAAGCAGTTTATAAATCACCTCTTTTGCAGTTGTTAAAACCTATTTATGAAAAACTGTATAACCATCAGGTAAAATGCTTTATTGTTGATAAATTTTATAATTTATTGTTATCAAAAACCATTATATCTTTGATCTTTTTAAGAAAAACTTTCTCTAAAAAACTTCATTATCCAGCAAGAGAGAAACAGCTGCCATCCAGATTTTTCAGCCCTTTTCTCTAATTGTGTTTTAATAAAATCCCATATCCGTTTGAGACAAATCTTTCATCTTGTTTCAGTACTTTAAGTAGTGATATCCATAATAATCCCATGTTAATATAGTATAATTAAAACAAAAAGAATATTGACTGCTCTTTATGATAGTATATATATAATTGAAGAAATCAAATGATTCTTTCCATTCTTAATCCTATCATAATGAAATAATCCCCAGAGTAAAAGAGAATCTGACAAAACTGGCTCACAGATCCTCTTGACTCGGTCGCTATTTCATTTTCCTTCGGTTCAGAATGAATAAAGAGAAGGTTGAAAGCTCTAATACTACTTAAAGCTCTCTGATAATAAAGAATTTTATCTTTATTTTTATGTTGGGAAATACTATAGCTTTCTGTTACTGCTGTTTCGAATTATAGTATTAGGGTGTTCAAGCATCCCTCTGTATCTCCAAAATTTGAAAATCTCACTGAAACCCGATCTCCGATGTCGTTTAATTTTGAGAGTCAGATTTTTAGATTATTTATCACTTAACTCAATTTATTTTTAAATTTTGTTATAATCAACTCAGGTTTGATATGATTTTCACGCTTGCTCGTAATCAAAGCTCTGCACAGTAGATAGGAGTTGAAGCCTCATTAAAATCCCTGACCAAATAATGATTTCTCAGCTTGAAGTCCCGCAGCTTGAAACCCTCAAAAATCAATTCACTACAGTAAAACATATCACTTTTTGTTTTCTAGGAGTGAACTATTTCTTTCTCCACTTCTTCTTGCTCCAGAAAGTGCATCAAAGACCATCCCTGTAGTGTCATATTTTGCTCAGAGTTTGCTTTTGCAAAGGCAATAGCTTTCTCCATATCATTCAGGAGGTGTGAGTAGCATCATATCGAGCATGGTATTATCTCTAGCTAAGTAATCATCAAGTTTCTCTTCGATCATCCCTTTTGCACTGGCATAGGTACTATAAATCCTACCCATCATTGTCCACTTTGGAGATCATTACTGCATGTTGAAAATCCAGATCCACTTGTTGCTGTGTGAGAGGATGAAGTATGATTTTTCTATCACTGTTCAAAAATCTCGCTGTTAGATTTTCCTTTTATCTCCTACATTAAAGAGTAATACTTTCCTGATTTGATTTTCTTTGAGTCAAAACTTGATATTTTAGTTTATCATAAGGTGCAGCAAGGGGCTTTTTCTTTACATGATTTCTCTAGGACCTGGTCTTTGCACAAGACATCAAGAAAAGTCTTATCTCGTAAGGTCAGCTCATGATGAACTTTGATTTTTGATATCTTTTTCAAAATGAGCAATAGAGTTCTTTTAGTCTCATCTGTGCTTTTCTCTCAGAGATTGAGGTTTTGCATTTCAATTTTCCAAATGTTTAAACCAGACTTTGCAGATAATCAAAAACCCTTGATAAGTCCTTGGAGTAAAGATGCTTGATATATTCTTTTTCTCTAGTTTCTCACTCAATCTCATGCAAAAATTTTGCATCTTTTTATAATAATCTTCATCTGTATTAATCTTTGCTGATAACTTCTTGTGCAAGTTCTCAGAGTTGGCTTTTTGTTGCTTCTGGTCAATGCGATTGTTCAAGATCTTTTAGTTTAGCATTGATTTCTCACTCGTGTTCTGTCAGTTTCAACCTCTGTTCTGAGTCTAGAGTTTTTCATACCCTCCTCCATTTTTTGTAGTTTCTATCATTCTTCCCTTGCAAAACAAAAAGCTTTCCTTAAGCTATATGCAAAACCTCTGTCAAACGCATAACCTCTAATTTTGATATAAAAAATAACAGAAAAATCTGACTCCACAGGGCGAAAGTCAGATTTTTCTCTTTTAAAAACTTGCTAAAATCCAAAAACCCTTATACTTGATTAAAATATAATCCAAAAATCAGACTTTTATTATTTTTCTCTCGTATGAAGCGACTGTCAAAATTTTTCCTTTGTGCAAGTTTTCGTTATGATATTCAGGTTAAATGACTTTCTCAGGTTAGACTGGGCAAAGCTATCTTGTTTTGCACAAATCTTATCTCGCTCTTGGAGCCGATGATTACCTTTCTTTTTGCATCTAAAGTTATACTCAGGCCAGTTGCAACCTCAGCTTTCACAAAAAACCACTCTTCAAATGGTTTTTTGATCGTATAGGTGCGATTTCGGTAGAGGAATCCTCGACCTCATGATACTCAAAAATTAGCTAAAACGCTGACTCTTCTGCTTGATCAGCTCCAGCATGCACTTGCCAAGGGAGATCTGCTTTTGCTCATCCTCAGGGACAGCTGGCAGGTCAAGGAGTGAGTATCTTGAGCCAAAAGTCTGCATATCTTGCACTTCAAGCTACTCCTGAGCAGACTAAGGTGCTTGCCATCAGGGTATCTGGACTGGGGATCTATGTGGTCTAATGCCCTGAACAGGATCTCGTCCTCATTTCATTTTGGGGATTTTCAAGACTTTACGATATTTTCTAGCAAATCTTCTTTTTCTTTGTACCAAAAAGAAAAATTCTGATTGAAATCATTGATCAAACTTCTGAACTCAAAAATTATCTCAAGGAGATCTTTGCTTCTTTCAATCGCTATCTCGAAAATTTTTACAATCAAAATTGAGAGGAGAAACTCAGGTATCTTCCGATTATTTCTATTTTAATGATATTAAGCATAAAAACTTCCTACAAAGATCAATAACTCCATCGCTTCCTTGCAACAAATCGCTACTTACGATACTTCCAAATTCTCGACTGAGATCATTGATTTTTGTAACCCTCAGAAATCAGAAAAATTAAAAATCTGGATCTAAGCCTTGATATTTCCTTTGACTCAGCATTTGGGTGTTTGATCTATATTTTGATTCGCTTGATATGGCAGAACTCAAAAACTACACTGCTCACTACCTATCCCTAAAGCTTCTAATACTCCACTTCTTGAGCCTCAAAACCGTTGCTGATATGGTAGCTATGGCTTCAGGACTGACCAAAAGCGAAGATCAGATTTTTAAAGCCTTGTAATTGGCATCTTTCAACAAAAAACCTCACTCGACACCTCAATCCTGAACAAAAATATTCTTCAACATTTCAAATATCAGTGGAAGACTAATAAGTCCGCATCTCAAATTTATGATCAGCTTTTTGGCTTGCAAACGAGAAAAGATATAGTGATTAAGTCACTTCATCTCAGATTATCTCAAATCGATTGAAGGAAAGTATATTGGGATTATGCTTCCAGCACTTTCAAGTACTTCGATTGTGCTTTTGGCGACCTATCTAGCAGAAAAATTCCCAGTGATGATGAACTGGACACATCCAGAGCCTGCTTTTGATCATTGTGTTAAATTTTTCAAAAACCAAAAATTCTGACTTCAAAAGCTTTTTATCAAAAGATCAATATTCCGCGATTGGATAAATATGAATTTGTTTTTCTTGAAGATTTACTTAGAGATATTCCTCTTCTCGCAAGCTTTGAGCATTAGTCACGTTCTTTTTACTTTTCCGATTCCTCAAAACTTGATGAAACAGCAGTTATTCTCTATACTTCTTGAAGCGAAGCACTTCCCAGCAGTTCCTCTCTACCCATCAGAATCTCATATCAAATCTTGCTTGAGCACTAGGGATTCTTGATATCCAACATCGATGAAAGGCTTTTTGATATCTGCCACCGTTTCATAGCTTTGACTTTACTGTCAATACGATTTTGCCCTTTGGTTGCTGGACTTAGACTTATTATACCCTGATCCCAATGATTCATTGACAGTAGCTCGTCTAATAGCACATACCCAACCGACACTTCTTAGCTACTACGCCAACTTTTTGCGTAATTTGCTAAGTGTTATAGTCCAGATCAGCCACTTTCTCTCTTTCGTTATGTTATCACAGGAGGAGAGAAATGTTCAGAATCGGCTTTTTGAAAAAGCAAAAACCTGATTCCATCAGCAGTTATCCTTGAGGGACTATGGAATTACTGAATGTTCACTATTATTTCTATCAATCCTCTCAAAAGCAAAAACAATCATGGGAATACTATCTCCAATGGGCAAATCAAAATGCTTTGATCTTGATACGCTAGAGGAGAGAAACCTTATAATCGTAGAAGGAATGATTTATTTCTCAGCTCCTAGTGTCTTTTGAGGCTATCAAGACACAAAAATTCCATCACCATTCTTGATGCTTGAGGGAAAAGGACGATACAAGACTTGAGATCTAGGATATCTTGATAAAGAAGGATTCTTGTATATTACGTGAAGACAGAAGAGGTTTCTCAAGATTGGTGGTGACGATTTCGCTCCCTGTTTGATTGAGTCGCTTGTCTACAAAATATTGAAGTTCTGAAGAGTTAAATATTGCTATTGAGGGAAAGAACTAGAAAGCTGAATCAGGATTGTGCTCTTTCTACCGTAGATCCGATCTCAAGCTTTCAGAAGTTAATGATTATCTAAGATCCCAGTGAGTCAATAATCTCATTCAGATCGATGAAATAAAAGCTCTATCGGATCGCTTCCTTTGCTCTGAACAGGGGAAAAATCGACTATCAAAGTCTTGAAAGATCTTTGTTAATCCTTACAGTTGAGTCTGACTTTTTACTCTTCAGTTCCATGTGGAGAGCTGGAAATAAAGTCAGACTTTTAGCTTTTATCAAGATGAAAACCTGATGGTATCAGCGTTGCCAGCCGAACTCAAGACGATCAAAACTCAGATCAAGTCCCTAAAACTCAAAAACCAAACTTGTTATCGATTATCTCTGTACAGGAATGGAAAATTATGCGATGATTTTTGCTTTGACAAAATATTTGACTGAAAACGCTGATCAAGATATCTTTCTTGTAAATATTGGAATTTGTGGGTATTATTCTGATACTTTACCCAGCAGTAGTTCAAAATCTGAAGAATCAAAATCTTACAACATGAAAAGAGCTTTTACCCTTTGCCTTTTCTGATGGGGAAGTTGCAAGTATCTATTGTTCAGGAAAGGCTACTTATGAGTTGGAAATATGAGTGAGAGGGATTTGTTGATATGGAGAGCTGGGGTTTTGAATGGGTAGTAGATCATTTTAGATTGCCCTCGTCTGCTTCTTAAAGTTCCTTGTGATAAAGTAGGAGAGGAAACCTGAATTTTGATCGCATCGCTCTTTCAAAAACTTGCCCAGGAATAAATTATCAAAATCTAATCCAGAAAAATTCTTTTCTCGGGCAGAAAAATCTTATTATTAGAAGTCAATATCAGACTTCTTTTATTTTTGGGATGGTTATTAGTGAGTTTTTGCATCCGCAGTGATGGTCATCATCACACTGCATTCATCTCCACAATCGCACTTTCCTTCTTGGTCTTTGCACTGGCAGTCTTCTTCAGCAATCGCAGTGGGCGATGATGAGATGGTCAGGCGATACTGCATCCACAAGCATCTTCGCAATCGTGCAGTGGCGAGTGATGGTGTCATGTGGCGATGTCACATCCAGCAGTCTTCTTCGCAATCGCAGTGGCGATGATGTAGTGTTCGTGCATGATTACACCATTTCAAGCGTCTTCTTCGCATCCAGCGGTGATGATAGATCTGAGTGTATCTGTGCGATAGTGGTCACCATGTCCACAACATGCACATCCATCCATTTCTTCATCAGGAAGTTCAACAGCATTGAGCATGCTTCTGATCTATAAAGTCAACAACTTTGATCATTGCTTACTCCTCCCGCATGTCTTCGATAGCAGATTTGAGTTTGAGAAAAGATTTCATGAGTTTCTTCAGAGAGTTCGAGTGTTCTTGTCATCGCACTATTGGTTAATATATAAAACGAACATAAATATATCTTTTATAAAATTGCAAGTTTTTAATCACTTTCATTTGCATTTAAGAGAGGAATTTTATAATCTCAAGGACTATTAGTAAAAACTAAAAGCCTGAATGTAAAGAGACAAGATAACCTCTAGAGTCAGATTTTTATTTTTGGTAGGAAATTTGACTT
>BNJS01003300.1_pt1 | contig 90406 bp, 112 predicted proteins | sample 8540461 | NCBI WGS metagenome assembly BNJS01 (sample SAMD00202454, study PRJDB9452) | human saliva metagenome | isolation source: human saliva | place: Japan | reverse complement strand
GCTGTAATAAAATGATCTTTTGAATCATTTCCGCAGAACCATCCGCCTATAGCGATGGTTGGTTCTTACTACCAGTATGGCTTGGAATCCGGTTGTAATGTATAAGCCTGTCAGAATAGAGGCGTACACAAAGCACCATGGTCCAATGGAAAATACTACGGAGCCACAAGCTAAATACGATACGGTTTTTATTTAACGGTAGCATAGATTAGCCTCCTCCCCTATTTCCATAGGGCATCTGTATTCACAGATACAATTTTCACCTTTTTATTGTACAAATGTATTTGCACATATGAAAGCAAGGGTCAAAGGAATGGATACCTTTAAGATTTCCAAGGTTTATCTGGTACTTTTACCTTGTATCAATCATGTTAGATTCATAGGCACCATGCTCGCCAACAATTGTTTTGGACATGCATTCCATGTAGTTACGGCACAATACATTGATAATTATCAATGCGACCATCTTTGATGACACACCAATGACCTAGGCCACCACGAGGTGCATCTGACCGCACCTTTCGCCTCTCCGGCCAAGAGTTGGGGTCAAACTTCCACGTGTATCTGCTACCGGTATCACCGTTTGATATTTTCACCAAACGATTGTAGAAATGTTACTCAAATTCGCTGCTACTTGTGCATCTAGACCACGAGCCTGTACGGCCCACTGTAGACACAACCACGCATGCGCTGGTACGCCTAGCACTTTGGATACGGCATCAATTTGGTCCTACCATCATTTCTCAGCCCAAGTTGGGTCTTTGATGACGCCTTGTTTTACTTTTACATAAACAACATTATATTTGCTAATGGGCCTTGCCAGGCTTGCAACTGAATGTAGGGGTTTAATCAAGAATATTTTTCTCTTCATCAAAATTCCCATTTTATTGGTACCTGTTTTGGGAGCCGGTGAAAGCTGGTTTCGTTACCTTCTACAATGGATGCAAGGACGTTTCATAGCTGGATATTCAAACCAGAGTGATTGATTTCTTCTGTTAAAGTCACAGGGTTTATCAATCTTCCCCTTCTAAAGCTGTAAATGTTGTTTTCCCAACCAAGCTCAAAGTTTCTACTATCATTAGCACGAACAAAGAGACTTTTAAAGAAATCACCATGCACATACCTGTATATGCATCATCTGGATAGCCACCATCAGCAAGGACACGTTTTGCTAGCCCCACCATCAACCATACCAGCTTTTACATGCCCATAGATGACCAATCACTAATAAGTCAGGCAAGTAGAAATAATTCACCAAATCTTTCGCATAGAAATAGTTCCACACTTGCCAAACGACCCACATTCTGGGTCCCTTATCATCATAGAAATAAAATTGTTTACTACGATGTAATGAGGATGTGGATTTTGCCTTGCACCGTAGCATGTGGCGTTACAATATCCGTGACGATCCAGGGTGTCAAATGGTAGAAAACTCGCCATCAATATGCACTTCTGGAGGCAATAATTGATCGTCTGGATGGTCCCACCATTGAGCAGAAAAATCCCCTAATTGACCACTTTCTACAATTTTTCATCACTCGCTTTTGGATTGGTCATGCGCATAGTACGTCGCATTTCCTTTGGGAAACTCTCTTTTGGAGTAGCAGACGTGCTGACGCTGATTTCTGTTGGTTGTAATCCGCTTGCAATATCGCCATCGCCCATCACAAGTGCACTCTGCTGTTTGTGACTCTGCTGTTTTAGGACGCCTGCACTGGGCTACCCAAGGGCTGCTTCAATCAGGCATGCAAAGTGATGAGAAAGTGCACAAGATGATCATGGGTGACGCTCTAAACAACTAAGCATAATCTCTTCGAATATAGTTTGCATTCTTCCAGGAATTTGGATGCAGTGCATCCTCTACAGCACGAAGGGATGCCAAAGGCGCAGTCGGGTACATGTTACGCCGCCACACCAATCACGTTACATACAAGGCGTCATCACGAGGGTCACGATTTTTGCTGCTGACCAATTCCACGCCAGCGCAGCACTGCCGCTGGATAAAGGCATCTGCATGCCGCGCACCAGCGGTTCATCGCACTGACTACGCAAGATGACCTTTCAATACGGGTCACTGATCACTACTAACTCGTTTTCATTGTGGTCACTACAACTTTACTGTTTCCCTTCTTTGTTTGCTTTTGCTTCTTGTTCGCTACATACTTTTTCTCTTCTTGAGACCGAATCCTCTTATGCTACGTGTAAGCCAATATACACGTGGGCACTAACCGCTCCCGTGCGCCACGTCCAGCAATCACGTACCTAATGTGTCCCATCGGTGATCGTATTTGGGTGTATGAATGTGAAACGTCGTTGGTAGAAAGTCTCATTGTCCCAGAACCCTTTTTCCAGAGCACCAATGCAACCGTCATACGTTGAAATTGGATGGGACGCTTTCAGTTCCACCAGCGCAAGTTTGCCACAAAGTTATACGTTTTCTGCGTCCACGGCAGCCACTTTGTATAGACACCAGCCAGCTTTGGATGCATCATCATCGAAAGTGCTCTAGCAGATCGGAATCAAAGAAAGGTCGACGGTAACTTAAGTATCATGGATACGAGTTACCATAAAGTAGTTTTGGTCTTCCCTTCTACCACGCTCGGGAGGTGGGATTTCGCGATAGCGCATAATGCGCGTATTTGATCATCACCTCTGGAATCGGAGGGCAACCAGAACTTTGAAAATGGTGCAACTACGATAGAAGAAACAGATACTGTATGTCGTTGGGTTCGGTTTTCGCCGCTTGAATACCACAAAGCAGCACAGGATTGCCTCTAATCGATGACGAAGCAGCGCCTTCAGCATTCTGGCAATCATCTACAAATGGACGTCCACCAACTGCAGTAGGAGTCCATTTTCATCCAATGCACACGCCTTCAACAGCATACGTACCCACCTACTTTCTAATACTGATAGTGCAAATGATGCTCAAACGGTTTGACCACTGCTGCAGCAGCCAAAGTGTCATCGCTGCTCTGAGCAATCATATTTCAAAATCACATCAGATGCGAGGGCGATTAACTAAAGGCGAATAAAACGATTCGTCGCATCCTGTACACTCATGACGTGTAATGCAATCACCGTAGGCAATTCCTTTGAACTCTGCAGCAGCTGCACTTACTGTCAATCAGCAGCGCGCATCCCAAAATAGCGTCAAGGCTGCACGATCATAAATGTACATCAGCAAATTTACGTTCTTGAAGCGGGTTCACAGACGCTCACTGATCTATACCACAAGCCCGCTCTTTGCCAGCCAACTATAAGCGTCTATACACAATCCTAGATAGCTCATGGTATACAGGAAACACTGGTGGACCACTCCTATGAGAATATAAATCCTTTCTACATGCACGGTACACTGACCTAATTTATGCCATTTAATAGCTTTACGCGCAGTTTCTGCCTGTTGTAGCCACACGGTCTTTTTCGTTTTCCTTTTATAGCATAATCATGGTCCGCACCCCTTGCACATCTATCTCTGAACTCAATCTCTTTTTCGCATTCATCAATGTCGATATGCGTCATTCGTACTACCTATGCAGTTCATCATGCAATACATCTCATTCTTCTTTGCTCATGCTGCATAGTTTGGAAGCACCACTCGGCAGTGAAAACAAGCTAAACTGACGATCGTCATCGCTGATACACAGCAAGCACAAAGTCTTCACGGTTTGTCTAATGCATTTTCCTGAATTTCATAGCGATTGCCTCCTGCAATGTCGAAGCCGCTCGAAAGAGCGGTTTGCGCAAGCAATCAATAAGCCGAGTTCTGTCCTGCTTTCAGCGAGTGGCGATTGTATCTTTCTAGGCGCACGCAGTACCTGCCTACGCTCCAAGCGGCGCGGCGCGAAAGGTGGGCGGGCGGCCCGCCAACGCTTTTCACTGTTCGGCCTTTGCTCGGATGGGGTTTACCGAACACCTTACACGTTACCGGCGTACCTGGTGCGCTCTTACCGCGACCGTTCCGCTGACCTACCCGACGGTGCGCGGTTTTACTTTCTGCTGGCACTGTTCCTGTGCGCCGGCCGTTAGCCGGCATCACCCTCTCAGACTCGGACTTTCCTCCGGTCGCCCTGGACTTTGCAATCGCCTCATGCCTGTTTTGAGGTCTGGCATGGACCTCATATGGTCGTAAGCTCTTCTTTTTATTTATAACTGAAGCTGTCTATACTTCAAGAAAAAATCTCTTTGTAGTTGCTATGACTTCTACTTCTTTTTCTGTAAGTATCCTCTGCGTCATTTAATATACTTTTGACTTCTTCCCGTGCCATAATGACCTGCATCCACCTGGTGCAAGCTCATACGCCATTTGCATGTCGTGGTACTTCACATCTTGGTAATACAAGTCAGCTTTTGTTTGTTGCTTGACTGTAAACTCTGCACTTCCCGATATAAGCCTTCGTCTTACTTGTTCTACCTTAACTCCCCACCCCAACGCAATTGGCTATGAGCAGTCTGTGATAACTGCCAAGGCATAGGGCTGATGCTAACTCTCTATGCGTCCAATATGATGGGCTATGCAAAGGACTACATCATAAGCGATTTCCTCATGGGGATGAGCCTTCTTACATTCTTGGTAAACACCGTTCCTAGTAATTTCTTGCGACTCACTGTTTCAATCGTTCTTCTTGAACGGTTTCGATAGTACCCCACATGACCAATAAGAAAAGGATTCGTCCCTTCCAGTGGCGAAACGTCCTTCACCAGTGACGGAAAAACTACCAATGACTGTGGTTGCCAATATGGTACACCAGCATCACCCATAGCTTGACGTGCTTGATCACTGCTGGGTGGCATACTTGCAGCACTTACGATCCGTTTCCCACTCGACCACGGTTCTGTTAAGCCTAACCGTTGCGCCACTTCATCATTGGGACGGCTAACTTTAGAAACGATATCTAAGTGTTAGTGCACTATATGCACTAATCATGTTGCTGACAGAGTCCTATCATTTCTCACACACGTCGTTCTAAGTCTATGGTTATGATTTCTTAAAAATCATAGGATGATAGGACAAATACAGTCTACTCTTTTTTCGATGGCCTCTGCTACTACCTCTGGCGTTACATCTAAGGTCGTCAACACGCGACACCTCGCGCCATATGCTAATTGCAAGCCACAAGGCCTCTAAGTTCTTACCCAAGTGTAGTGGCGCTTTATTTTCCAATAGCTGTTGCTATGTCTTTCATCGTAACCATATGTACCTCACCTTGTCGTATACATCTACCAAATTTTTACAGTATAGCAAAGTATACTGATATATTTTCAATCAAGCTTTAGTGTTATCTAACTCTATATTGTATCTGACTTGTATCTAAGTAACACTATACTTCTGATACAAATGTCTGCCTTGTATTTCCTTCTCCATTCTGCGTATCTCTCCACTATCTGTAGAGTATCACACATGAACTACAACGGACACAATGTATCGATTCTGCGCTGTATGATCTACCCAAACCTGTGGGCGTTGGGCATAATAGAAACTCATATTCCCAAAGAATGGAGTCACAAGTAATATAGAATACTTGGAATTGGTACCTCGTTCTACTACCCATATATCGTAATGTGCTTGCCTTCTTGCAAAATTGTTCCTCCGTAATGCCACTTACCCTTGCTGGACTAGATTTTTTTAATTCCTCGATGACTGGGGCTGTAACATGGGTCTGTAACATTCAAGACCTCTAGAATAATATCTTGCATCAACTCTCCGCCAGCAAATAACAGCGCAATCTACTTCACCAACAGCGGTGGTGGTAGTCCATCCCCAATCGGCGGGTAATCTGTTGTTCTAACCTCGTTCTTTCCGCAAATCCTTTTGCGACTCTAAAGGGACCACGATTGACATCGATGGCAAGTACATTGTGCTATTTCTTTGTCAATTAAAGCCACTGCTAAAAACCCCGTAGTCGTCCCGGCTACCGTCTGACACGGCGGAATCATGGTGGCTACTTCGATTCTAATCGTTTTGAAAGTGCCATTCTCTATCTCATTCTAATTACATCATCTATATCTATCGTTACTCATGCAATTTCTAAGTAAGAAATACATAAGCCTTACTCTTCTATTTATATCTTAAGATCTCAGAAGTGTAGTCGCCGTCCAGAAATTACACAAAACTTGCTAACACTAAATTTATACTATGAACCCTTATAGATAACACCACTCTCACATGATGAGATGGTCTCTTATAATCAGTGGGCCCTGGATTTGAACCGGGGACCGAGCGGTTATGAGCCGGTGCTCTGCACAGGCTATAGGCCCTCGTTTTGGGTGCGGATGATGGGACTTGGACCCGCATGCAGGCGTACGCTCACCACCCCCTCAAGATGGCGTGTCTGCCATTTCCACCACATCCGCATGGAGTATGCATATGGTGCCTCAGGGCAGAGTCGAGACTGCCGACACCGGATTTTCGGGTCGTTGCTCTACCGGCTGACTACCGAGGCAGAAGCTATATATACTGAAAGCCAAGAATCGCCACAAAGCCGGTAAAAAATGGCGACCCCGATCGGTTTGAACCGACGATCTTCGCCGTGACAAGGGCGACGTAACCGCTACACGAGAGGTAGTGTGCCGGGTACTCACATATATTATACCGCCGTTATTGCATCTTGGCAATACCTATGGACAATTTTCTTATATACCTAAATGCATAACACTTCCGTATGCTTAACTAGGTTTCTATCCCGAAAATACATTGATCTTAGACCGGATATCTTTCACCACATCTGGGTCAATAGTAACACATTGTATATCCGCTGTCACTGCATTCCAAAAGCACCTCGCCCCATGGATCGACTACCGGCGGGACCTGCCATCGTGATTACCAATGTGACCACAACCATTAACACTGCAAACATACATCGATTTTCCTATGGCTCTTGATTTAATATACATGTCTGCCAATCGCAACGGCAAAGTGAGCTGGCAAAAGAAAGCTCCACTCCTTGCAAAATTTTGCTTTACGAATGAGTTCAGGAAAAGCAAATGTCATAACATGCTGGCGCTGGTAAGTATGCCGTCGTTGTAAACTGATGGTCTAGTGCCTCCCGTAAAATATATATCTTCCTGGCAGGGCTAAAGCCATGCATTTTATCATAGGTAGATAGCAAAAACTCCTTCACTATCATGAACCTTACGTCCTGTTATAGATATAATCACCCACCTTTGATGACTACAGAACCTCCAAAAAGATATGAACCTGTTCCATCTCGCTTCTAACTCAGTAAGGATTGAGTTCGGCACCCTTCCTCATCAGCTAAGGCATGTAAGTCTGGTACAATATCATAAATCTCTGTTCCACGTTTCTGTAGAGACTACCACGTCCACCTCAGCGTGCTTATCGACTCTATCTGTTTAGCTATGGTTGCAAAATTAGTTCCACTTGTCCAATCTCGGTGGCTACTGCACAATCCCCAATGTGCTCTTTCATCATTTCCTCTAAATATGCAACCATATCATCTGTAAACTCATTCGGTTCTAACGGCAACGCATGGCCTTGTGGTACCTTAACTATCTGTATTAGAAACCGATCTACCTTGGGTCGACGATACAATAACGATCTGGCTCCGTTTCAAAGATGATTACATTCTTCCGGCACATCCCGCTTAATGACAAGATTACAGCCGATCTTAGACCCTTTGCCTACCGTATCTAACACTTTCGTCGGCTCCAGTAGGTACATCATCTTCCACCTGAGATGGCGCTTTACGAGAATCCATACCACCTAATGTCACTCCGTGAAAAGAGGGTCACATTATCGCCTACAATGGCAGTTTCACCAGTGACAACACCATGCCATGATCGATAAATAACCCTTGCCAATCTGTGCACCTGGATGAAGATCTCTATGCCGTCACGCGCGTGCATGTAATGCCACACGCCGAGCTAAGGTAAACCAACCTTTCCCATATAAACGTGTGCGAAAAAATGCCAAAACAAAGGCTGTCATGTGGTTATGTCGAACCACCATAAACCAGATGCTTAGTACACTGGGTCAGATTACAGCTTCCGTTACTCTTATCAGACGGACTTCCATAGCTCTCTCATACTACCTCCCTATACAGGGCCTTCGTATACACCGGCGCTATCTTTATCATCGATTAAGGAATAGATCAATCTACACTTTCAAATTGAATCATAGATGAATATTTTTCAATTCCATCTGGAGCGACAACATCGACATCTGAGACTTGCGTCCATATTGACGAGCTACCACGATGCATTTCTTAAGCCGCGAAATGCCAATACCAATGCCAGTTTCACGCATGAAGTACCTATTTCTTCAATAGCATCTTCATCTGTGACTGTTTACTTCATCCATCAGGAAAGTCAAAATTTTCTGGAATAAAACCCAGCTCAATACCTTGAATTTTATGAACCCCACCAGTACCACGAGATAACTGGAGACCCTTCTGGTTCTACAGCACGCTTTTAATGTACGGATGTTGTTCTTTCAGAGCTTTTGTAACACCTGTGGTACCACCTGTACGCAATGCCTGCTAAATATGCCTATTCGGTACATCTCGAAGAATTTCTTTGCTGTTGTTCATAATGGGCAGTTGGGTTCGCTGGGTTTACAGGTGACCCAATATTACGTTGAATTCAAAAATTTCTTGCGCTTTACCAGAGCCCTTTCATACCAATTCTTGTGGTGTCAGGTAACTGTGCCCCATGAAGCTTTGATTAACTCGACGTTCTTCTCATGCTTTCAGGCATAATGATCGTTTAATGAACATCTGGCTCTAGCATAGCCAAGGCAATCCCTGTCCCACGCTAGTCGCTTCTACGATGATTGTATCGTTTTAATCAAACGCTTTCTTTTGCATCTTACAACATGCCGAAAGTACAACGATCTTTCTACCACCAACATACTTCTCTAATTTATACATTTATGTCCGGAATTTTGATAAATTGGCGTGTTACAGTGGTCATTGCATTTTTACAACAATATAACGATTCTCCTCTGTAGACTTAAAAAGTAATCTTAAGATAGGTTCATGTAATCTGCAATCAAAACCTTGGTGTAATCACGTGAAGGCACTAGGACTACTAAATAAAACACCACCTAGCACTCCCATTATGACGTACCGTCTGCTAAATAGGCAATGCAAACCATGGATCCTGGTAATACTGGAGAGCCCGTAGTGACTAGTCACTAGCACATCGTGCAATCATCTGATCAATGTGGTCCTTGGTTTGCTTTTATATAATGCGGCTGTTACAATTTGTCATGTCATCAGGCCTCTATGAGCTACTAATTCTACCCCCAAATGGTGCTACTCGTTCTTGAATCCTGCTGTGAACGCATCTTGAATACGCCCTTCATGAACTTCGCTACCAGTGACGACGATCCCCATCCTTCCCGCACAAATGGATACTTCAATGATATGGGTTCTTATCGGCTCTTCGGCGCTTTGCTTCTTCTAGTACCACGCCTCTGGTAAAAGTGGAATACAGCGCATCCCCGTAGGTTCATGTTTCACAGGGTACCATGGAATTTCGTGACAATCGTTAATTTAATGCAGAAACTGATTGCAAGACCTTCCACATCACAGTGACACCCATCATGTTCGCCAAAGGCTTCAATCTTACCTTGTTGCACCAGTGTCGGTCTGCCAAGGATGGTGTCTGGGGTATATAATACGACTGCCACTTATCTTCATGAATCAAATCATAGTCCGCTTCTTCCATCACATAAAGTATGTTCTTTTCCTAATTACGTAGTAACATATCTTCTTCACGAATGATATCCCACGTTTGAAAAGGGTATCTTTCACTCTCCAATGACGATACTTGCACAATAACTATCGTGCAGCCAGAAAGGTATGACCAGCCGCACATCCTTTCACATGTATTTAACTTTCATATATACCTCAAAACCATAACCGTTTCACAGTAAACGACGCGCAAACACAAATCCAGAGATAGTTGACTAGCGTATACCACGAGGTTTGCCATATTCCCTTTGCGACTTAGCACATACCCATCAAATATGAACGTGGAAAATGTGGTCGATCCTCTAAACAACCAATGTCTGCAGACTGAGTTTCACCCACGGCGGTATGCTGAAAGGCCCTGAAAGTGGGCGCCACCCAGTCCCTATCAACGTGGATCCAACCACATTGGCTACTACGGTGCCCCATGGATAGAGAGTTCCTTTATAGGCTATATAGTTTGCATTATGCCAAATCGTGGGACAGCCCCAAAGGCGCCACCAGATCGCTACTGCTATATAAAACATTCATGGTTAAACTCCTTTTCTATTATACACCGCTCCAGAGATGTTTATATGCAACAATTGTAGAAATTTTTACCCTCGATTTACGTATAAAGTTCTTATAGTTAAAAACGCCACTTGCTAGATATATATCATTTTCAATAAAAGCTATACTTGCTACTATATATCAGCTTCTTCTAATATAAGATACGATGTATAGAATAAAATCTACATATGCCAAAGAGCCTACAATCCTCTGCATAGTAATACAGTATGAGGATATATATCATATTTGATTACCATGACATTGGCGACTACTCGTGTACAAGTAAAGATTTTACATGTGTTTAAAACCCGTATGATAGAGACAAAAAGGAACTGCCTAGTTCTAAGCAATTCCTGCACCTATGGGATTAGTTCCCAGCATGTTTTACAAAGGTCTTGCCCTGCAATACCAGGGCGAGGTCATTTTCCTTACGGAGATGGATATAATCCATTTCTTCCTTCGTCCAATAATCCTTGTTCTAAAATAATTTCTTTACCACTACGATCTGTTTCTGGCGCTTCTTTCGCAAGTGCCGATGCATTTTCATAGCCGATATGTGGCAACAAAGGCTGTCACGACACGACCATTCAGCGTATTCACATTGTTCTTTGTCTGCTTCCAGGTCAATCAACAATTTATCAACAGATGTATTTGCATTTTCACTGAAGTAGCCACATGGAGGTTGAATAAGAAGTTATAAGCAATCACTGGTTCCGCAACATTCAACTCAAATTGACCATTTTCTACACCAAAGGGATATGGTCGAAATCATTTCCCGATTACTTAGTGACTAAGTTTGGTTGACTACTTCTGCAATGCCTTAGGGTTTACCTTGCCTGGCATGCAGTGGAAGAACCCGGTTGACGATGGAGCACGTTTCGATTCCCCATGCCACAACGGGGACTGAACGCCATCAAGCGGAAGTCGTTGGTATTTTAATCAATCTTACAGGGGCTGCTGCTTTTCAGTCCGAAAAATATCCGGTAAATACATCTCTTAGTATTATTCGTCGCATCGATTAAGTTAGCCGCTGTGATGAACGGTTCTACGACGCGAGACAATTCATCTACAACAGCTTTGATGTGAGGTTGGTTCCGCATTCAAACCAGTCCCTACCGCAGTAGCACTTGCCATATTCACCAGTATGCGCTTCTTTTACATGAGCCGACCACGGCGAGATACCGGCACACCACTGGTGCATGACACCCATGCTTAGTACAATGCTAATCGGCACCGCATCTTGTAAATGGGTGCGGCCATTTTAAAATAGATTTATATTCATCTGCTATCTAATTCTCAGCTAAACGGCAGAAAACATAATAAAGGTTTACTTTTCATAATAGCTGCAAACCTTATGTAACCGTCGGGAATGTATCATCATTGTGGATTGTGCCATATTCACATGGTTATTCGAGGGATACTAATGTCATATTGACCTTTTTCATATCCTAAAATTTCCAATGCAGTTGCTAATGCTTCGTTCATATTCATATTGAAAGTACCTGCTCCACACTGGATAGGGTCCACCGAGAATTGATCGTTGAAGTTACCACCACTACTTCGTCAGCGGCACGGCTAATCCTTGACCAATTTTTCATCAATCGACCAGTACTCATATTTCTCAAAAGCACAGGCTTTTTCTTTACCATCGCCATGGCTTTCACAAAAATCTAAATCAATTTGCTTACCAGTAATAAAGTTTTTCAATACCGCAATGTTTGTGCACCATAGTACAATTCATCCGTAATTCTAATTCACCTAGAAAATCATGTTCTTTTCTCATAGTATACCTCATTTCATAGAACATTCGATGTATATGCCTCTACTGAATAACTTCTTTATCCTTATACTTGTATTATATCATGCATTTTTATACATAATGGAAATACAAAAAGCCTATGACTACGATCGACTGCAAAGCATATTTTATGTTGATTATTCTGCTGTGAATGGCAACAACGCGATAGCACGAGAGCACGTTTAATTGCAGAGTGTTAATTTACGTTGATGTTTTGGCACAAACACCAAATACGACGTGGAAGAATTTTGCCACGTTCGGTCGTAAAACGACGAGTTTGGCAATATCTTTATAGTCGATTTGATCAGCATGGTCTGACAGAAAGTTATACTTTTCTTCTTGGTTTTCTGCCTCTATCTCTTCTCATTGAAACCTCCTTTTGATATAGTTGTGGGTTCTTAGCTTATTTCGTTACAATATGGAATTAGCTTTAAAATCATCTAAGCACTCATTTGCATCAGTAAATGGGTATTCAGGCTCTGATTCCATCTTGTGTCAATGCTTGGTATACAAAATTTGCAACGACTTCAGTCACATAGCGTTTTGTGCCATCTTGGCTCATAGAGAACGTGTAGAAATACGACCTTCTACAAAGCAACAGCTACCTTTACGCAAGTTTCCTGCTGACATCTATAATTTTGCCCCAAAGCTACACGGTTAACAAACGCAGTTGTTCTTGAGTCTCGCATTTTGATCCACATAGGTATTGGATCATACCACAGTAAATGTAGTAACAACGCGACCGGTTTTGTATAGCGCACTTCAGGGGTCACGAGCTAAATTTCCTAAAAGTTGTACAGAAATTCATATTCTGACCTCCTCAGGCGATTATTCTTCGTGTTTTTACAATCAGGTGTCTAAGAACGTTATCGTCGAGTTTTTAAGAACGGTCCCGATTTCTTTGATTTCGCCAGAGGCTGCTTCAAAGGGTTAATCAATGCCCGTATACGCCATCAGTATGTTTATTTGCCATACGCTAAACGGCGTTTACAGCATCAACTTTTCTCAGCTGTACCCGCCAACACGAGCAATTAAAGCCTCCAATTTTTGTCAAATGTAGCTTTGTTTGTCTCTTCATCTGCCAGTTTCACAATCACCATGACTTCGTATTTTGTTCATACAAAAATCACCCTCCTCTTTCGGATAACGCCCCTATCTTACATAGGGGTGGAAGATCTTACCATCAATAAGCTTTCTTATTTTACCATTCTCACGAGGTGCAGAGAAAATATATAATAAGTACAACTAGGTTTCATAACCGCGCCTATTGAGATATATCAATTTATTATTACTACTAGATTATGCTTGTTTGCTAATTTAGCGTAACTTTCTGCTTCTACTTTGCTACTTGTGTACGATGGTCTTGTGGTAACGGATAAACGAATCCAGCTACGAACTGCTTCTATATTACAACAAGAATCATGATGAACATAGCAGCGAGAAGGCTACTAAGATCCATTTTCCTGCTGGTACGCAGTTATAGAATACGTTTTCATAGTCTGATAATCGCTACCAATAGCCATCAAGATAGTAGGCACGCCAGTTTTCAACATAGCGTTTTTGCCGAGTCATAATGATCGTTGTGCCTACCAATGTCATAGTACCTAATAATTGTAGATACACCGAATAATGGTAAATTGACTGGTGTTACCTTGCAACTCAGATATCCCACATGATACAAATCAATCGGCAACCATAGGGCCAATGTTTGGTATTAATTTGAGTAGTGTGGATATATAATTTTGTAATGTTGGCGACCTACAGGTACCCGCATCAATCAATGTCATGATGAATGAAAACTGGGCTTGCAAAGCATGATACAGAAATGATACAGTGGCTTAATAAATGATCCATATTAGGAGGGCGAGAGAAGATGTGAGGCCACCACCTACCGCCAAGGATACAGCGCCACCAGGACGGTGCATTACGTCTTCCCTACTAAGGCAGATGGCAGCAGCGATTCATGAACTTGAAGTAAAATGCTCTGAAAGATTCTGCTGTAGAGTTGATGGCAGTGATCATCTGGATGCAACGCTGTGGGCTGCAATCATAGCCATCAGCAAATGAGAGATACGTTAACCTACCGCCGTGGCTCAATCGGTGACACTTCTCATTTCAATTGGTCAGCATTTTGGGTGTTGTACCGGTGGCGATAACCGATATGGAAAGCAGATAAAGGCACCGCGAGGCGATAGTAATGAAGATATGTGGGAATACGGGACGCTTTCAAGACCGGACCACCACCCCAAATATATTCCAGTGACCGCTGGCATTTGGTTTCTGGCATAACGATAAGAATGCCCAATGCCAATGCGCCGATAATTACCAATAGGAGTGCGTGGATGGAGATAATCATGCGAGGCGCTAATAACAACCATACTGACTTGGTCAATCTTTGCGCAAAGAAACCATGAGACCAACCAGCTTATAATTTCGATGGTTTTTAAATCATAAATGAACCAAGATGCATATTCGCTAGTAGCATGCATTGGACCATAGATGATTCTTGCAAGATAAGGGCTACCCCAATAATTGTAGCTACTTGAATTTTTCCAGGACGCACCATTGTAAATAAATACCATTATAGCAATAGGAATCGTTGCAAATACTGAGAAAAATGCCCAAGCTGAATTATGAAAGTGCATTGGCTGCAACCCACTGCCATACCTGCTAATGTAATCACGAAAGTAGGAACAAGGTTTGCTAACATAGCCCCTAAACCAGCAATTTTGCTAATCTCTTCACGCGTAATATCCCAATGGATTTACCATCGTAACGGATGGACGCAAATAGAATAGCATATCATGGACTGCACCAGCAAATACGGAACCGATCAAAATCCCAGTTACCTGGTAAGTACCCGAACTGCGGCGCAATAACGGGACCTACTGAGACCCTGCCCTGCAATCGGCGCAAGTGATGACCGAATGTAACCCATTTTGTTAGTAGGCACATAATCGTGTCCATCATTGTGAACCATAGCTGGCGTTAAGCGATATTTGTCTAATGTCAACACTTTCGTGCTATAAATGCCCCGTAAAACGATATCCCAACATAAGGATACAGGCTGAGGCAATAACTAAATAAATACCATTCATGACCATAGCCACACCCCTAAATGTCTTACCATACCACAGCAAAAACTATGAGCTGGGCTCATGATCTATGCAAAAGTAGATTAATTTCTGATTTTAATTATAGTTACAAATATCATCATGTCAATTTACTATTTCTCATAATGGTACCCATTTAGTGTTACTCCATATTTACAATACATTCTAGGTTTAGAAGTTTCTTCATTCTCAATATAACAGATTTCATGCCCTTTCCAGAATATATATACCCACTTTGTATGCTCAGAACTGACTTTCCAAGTAAGTTTTATAGTCATTTACAACGTTGATAAATGATTCACGTCCCATAGCTACATTGAGGCATTTCTCCATCTGCTTTCATACATCGCAGCGATATAAAAGCTAGCATGCGTACGAATCTCACGAGTCGCCAAATCTACGCCTTTATGGTGGCAAATAAATCATAACTGAGGAGCATAGTAATACGCTCCGAGCCTGTTGGATTCTGATTATACCGACCTGTTTTCTAAATACTCTTTAATTTGATGGAACAACCACGGTTTCCCTTGCAGCCGCTCGCTACCAAGATCGCATCACAGCCAGTGTATTCCAACATCGCTCGCACTTTCTGGAAGTTTCATCACCATTGCCGATGACGGGGAATCGCAAAACCAGACTTTACCTCTTTAATATACTCCCAATTGGGCTAGCGCACTATACATCTGTTCACCGAGTACGACCGTGCACCGCTACAGGGCGCCACACCACGGACTCCATACGCTGTGCCATATCTATCACGATTGATGGATGTATCATCCCAACCTAAGCGCAATTTAACGGTCACTGGAATCTGTACCGCCTGCTCTCGCTTCTGCCACTTTCATGGCTAAATCCGGCGTTTTCATCAGCATCGACTCATCACCGGATGAGACTACTTTTCTGCAGGGGCAGCCCATGTTGATATCCACAATCAGACACCTGCAGATTCCACCACCTTGCACCAATGGCAGCTTCTGGATCGGATCCGAAAATTTGCATGGATACCGGCTGTTCTACGTCTTCCATATAGAGTAATTCTTTTGTATGTTCATTGTTATATTTGATTCCCATGGCACTGACCATTTCCGTGCAGACAAAGGACGCACCCATTTCTTGTAAATAAGCGATAGGACGCATGTAAATCCGCCATGGGCGCTAACCCAACCAGTAGGAATGTGACGTATCCTATGTGCCAGGATTGATTATTGATTTCTTTTTCATAAATAAGTCAGTAATCCTTCTAATGTCGTCATTGGATCAATGTGGTCAATTACATCTGTCTCCGCATTAATGGTGGCGCTAACCCACCGGTTGCCACCACCTTTCTGCCTTCTGGCATCTCTTTTTCATGCGTGCTACAATGCCTTCCACTTGTCCTACATGCCCGAATAGTACACCTGCCATGGCACCTACTGTATTTCTGCCAATCACAGTATGGGTTTTTAATTTCAATACGAGGCAATTTAGCGAGTGCGACCAAAATGAGAGCTTCTGCAGAAATGCCAATGCCCGGAGAAATAGCGCCTCCTAGATAGATACCACATCTAACACAGCAGAATAGGTCGTAGCCGTACCGAAATCGATAATGATCAAATTGCCACCATATTTAGCACATTTGTGCCACTGCATCGACAAATTAAATCAGCGCCCAGCTCACGGGGTTTTTCATATTTAATAGATATACCCGTTTTAATACCAGGGTCTACAAATAATGGTTTCTTGTGAAAGTATCGTAAACATACCCGTTCAACATAGGATTTAGGGGTTGGCACAACCGACGAAATGATGACTGCTTCTACATCTTCCTTGTTCACCTTTGGATCATGCAAAACAAGTTGCTACAGCGACGTGCCATATTCATCTGTTGTTCTCCGGTCTGTAGAAATGCGCCAATGAGGTATAATTTTCCCTTATCTTTTATACAGCCTAATCGATGTTCGTATTCCTACATCTACCACTACTAACATCTTAATATCCTCCTCCACTGGAGCATATCGATACATCTCCTGCAATGATCCACTCCTCCGTCCATCCTCTAACTGCACAATGGGGTTTTCATCTCTATCTAAATCTTTTCCATACCCTATATATTCCTTGTCTGGCGCTTTCACGAGGACTTCTTTATGCAAGGTAACCTGTATTGTTTCCACTCTTCTAAGGTAGAATCCAGCCTTCTTGGCATGCTTTTCATATTGGTCTTCTAAAGCTTTCAAAAATGACAACAAAAACGTATCTTTACGATCACATCGATGCCCGCTATGGCAAGGACATAACCTTATCCTTCAAATCCTCACTCACTTCTTCAATCGTGGTGTGCGTGTTAATACAATGCCCAACACAATGTAGTTAATCTCTTCCATAGTGCCGTTCATTTCGTCAAAATGCCACCAATTTACGAGACCCACTGCAGGAATGTCGTTAGGTAGGTCTGATGCCTGCCTCCAAGCAAAGTCCCAACTGATGCAGGCTTTCACTGCGCGCCACCCTGCCATGGCAGGGAGTACATTTTGGAGGCTTCCATAGGCGAAATTTAGGGCGCAACACCAAACTAAACCAAGACCTTTTCCATACGGTGAATACCAGCCTCTGAGACAAACAGGCCTCGTCTGATGGTTGCTCTCAGCGCATACCACGGTCCCTTCCGGCACACCGTCCATAGCCAATGCTTTCCAGCGCCTATTAGTTGACTCTAAAACGCTCTTCAGACACATAATAACAGGCCAAAACTACGAGTTTGTAGGGCTTCCATTTTCTTCTGGGCTGATTGGATTTGCTCTTCCAATAAACGATAGCCCTTCTTCGTAAATGATTCGATCACATACCCTCCTTCCGTAGCACTTCTATATAACTGCATATAGCAGTGCAGATACCTTACGGGTATCTGGCATAGCTTGTCCTGATACAAATTGATTGCGGTTTTCTTTTTTAAAAGTCTAATATTTCATCTCTCACGGCATCGCCTCCTTACCTTTATCGAGGGTTTACAATACGATTGTACAGAATTTACTAGATAAAATGCAAGTGTTTTCTACGCATTTTCAGCGCTCTATCTATGCTAATTTGATACATAGTATCGTAAACTCTATACATTCTATTCGGTAACAGTGACCATACCACGCTAAAATACGGATTATAGGATGAAAATACCTTCGTAATGAATCCTAACATACTCTTATAACGCACAAAAGGTACCTTCCCTAAAGGGAAGATACCTTCGTCGCTAACTCTATTTATTCTTTTGGTGTATCAATCTTTTTATCAGGCATTACAATGCCTGCTTCTAGAGAGATTCCTCTTTAAAGCTTGTTCCTTTTTCTGGACTTGTCAATTTGCCATAGCGGTACAAGTTTTCTACTTGTTTTCGCATCAATCGTTTCTTCTTCTAACAAGCTTGCGCCATGTTATGCAAAGAAGTCGATATTCTCTGTCAACAAGTTCATTACATCACCATAGACTTCTGCCACGATGCGATGCATTCATTGTCGATTTTTCAGCTACAGCTTCCCGTAATTCCGCTCAGAACCTAAAGCTTTTACCGGAATACTTGCTCTTGATGTTCACCGAACACCAATGGTCCCCAACTCATCGCTCATACCTAAACGGTAATCATTTCACGAGCAATGTTCGTTACCATTTGCAAGTCACCAGACGCACCACTACTGATTTCTTTCAGAATAATCGCCTCTGCACAACGACCTCCCAATGCTACACGAATTTGCGCCAACAATTGGGGAACAGTCATATAGTTTTCTCTTCTTGCGGTAACATCATGAGTGTAACCACTGGCACTACCACGGGGATGATTGTCCTCTATGAACAGGGTCAGCGTTCAGTATACGTACGTACAATAGCATGACCAATTCATGGTATCGTTGTCAATTCACGTTCTTTTTGACTCACATGACTTCTGCGCTCTGGATACGTAACTACCTTTTCACTAGCCTCTTCTAAATCGTGCATGGAAATAGATTTGCGGTCTTGGCATGCGCTAATAAGTACTTCATTTAATAAGTTGCTCAAATCAGCCCCAGTAAAACCAGGTACTTTTCTTTCGCAATCGTTTTTAAATCACATCAGGATCAAGCGGTTTTATTGCGCGCATGAACTTGTAAATCGCTTCACGACCACGAGGTCTGGACGTACCTACCGTAACGACGGTCAAAACGACCAGGACGCCAATAAAGCTGGGTCCAAAATATCTGGAGCGGTTAGTCAGCGCAATCGTAATGATACCTTCATTGGCACCAGCCATCCATCTCTACCAATAATTGGTTCAATGTTTGTTCCCGTTCATCATGACCGCCACCTGAAATTGCCGCCACGTTGACGACCTACCGCATCAATTTCATCGATGAAGATGATACTGCGTGCATTTTTCTTCCTTGCGCGTAAAACAAATCACGCACACGAGGCACCGACTTGCCGACGAACATTTCCACGAAATCGGAGACCACTGATGGTAAAGAATGGAACGCCAGCTTCCCCTGCTACAGCACGAGCTAACAATGTTTTACCTGTACCTGGAGGTCCATATAATAGACACCTTTTGGAATCTTAGCGCCAATAGCATTGAATTTAGCTGGATTTTTCAAAATTCAACCATCTTCAATTCTTGTTTTGCTTCATCTGCACCAGCCACATCTTTGAATGTGACATTGACTTTTGCCTCTCCTTGCATTTTTGCGAGTTTGCCAAAAGTTCATCCACGACCCGATCCACCTTGTGTAGATTGCATCATAAGAACCAGAATCCAATAATTAATACGATAGGTAATGCAGATGTTAATAAGCTAACCCACCAAGCAGGTTGCTCTGGCGGTTTTGCTGTTACATCTACGCCACCTTCTGCTGGTTTATTAAAAATCCCTGCATCGCTAGGTGCGTACATGTAGCAAACTCCGTGCGGATTTTAATTTTACCACTAATAGAATGATCCTGTAATCGTCACACTCTCTACATTTTTCGTTGTACCTCTTGTAGGAACGATGTATATGTAATTTCTGATGTATTTTTGAGTACCTTCAGAAAACGAGTTGATAAGCCTCTGAGCCATGACAATGATCAACAAATACAGGGTACGTTTTTAAGCCTCGCTTCAAAATTTTTCTCCTTTCCTATCTTATAATCTAAAGTTGATACTTGTTTCAATCATATCAAATTTTTCTCAGAATATATCAACGATTATTGGTAGACTTCCTCTTTCAAAATGCCGATATAAGGCAATTGGCGGAATTTTTCATCATAATCTAGACCATAGCCAATGACGAACTCATCAGGAATCACAAATCCTTCATAGTCCACATGCACATCTACCTTACGGCGATCTGGTTTTTGTTCAACAAGGAGCACAGACGAACGCTAGCGTACCTACGAGATTGCAAGTTTTCCAGTAAATAGGGACAAGGTCGTACCCGTATCCACAACCTCTTCCACGACAATAACGTGTTTGCCTTCTGGGGCGATCCAAGTCTTTCAAAATGCGAACTACCCACTGCTCACGGTACTGCTACCATAACTAGAGCAAGAGATGAAATCCATTTTTACATCCCCCTGGATATGGCGTGCTAAATCTGTAAAAAATACAATAGCCCCTTTCAATACACCCACAAGGACAATTTCCTTACCCTTATAATCTTCTGTAATTTGACGGTCAATTCCGCCACTCGTTTTTAGTTGTTCTTCTGAAAGCAATAATTCTTTCACTTCTTGTATCATAGTAACTCCTTTCAGTCAGCTCATTTATTTTCTATGTCACTACATAGAACAACCTAGTGTATCATATGACGCCAAAACTTGCACCTGACGAAAGCGAAATTCTTTTTCCTTTTGGTCCTTTCACCAGTAGTAGACTTTCTATCTGAGGTTGACTCAATTGTTCTGGTCGACATAGGGGCTCAGTATGCGTTTCCATAGTCGGCTCACCAGCGCATCATGCTCATTCATCAACGCACGTTTATCTAACCTAGGGTCCTCTCCATCACGGCTCACATAGTTTGATTCTAACCGTGCCACCTCTCGGTCAAAAATAAGACGTATCACATTGCGCTAAATACCTATACGACCCAACGCTTGTATCACCTGCGGATACCGTTCTTCGCAACTAGGCACTAAGACGCAGCGAATCAATTTCGATCATACGTAGTATCTACATTGGATGCATCCTCCCCGTAAGCTTGTGTAACCATTGGGCATGATCCTGTAGTACTTGTTTCTTCACCGTCAAACAAAGGTCGCCAAATATCACCAGAGAACATGCTCATCCTTGCAACCCTTCAGCCTGACCCACGTAACAGATGCGCTAATATAGTCTCCCCTTGATCATCTAAATGATGAGCAGTCACAATATATTCATAGCCCGCTCCTCAGCAATGTCACGCAAATGAGCATGCCGCAATGTGCGCCCCATCATCTCAAGGATACACCTTCTAAATCCGCCTTCGCCGATACATCTTCTTGTACCGTATAGCATGGCATACCAAATTGCAATGCATACCATTCTACGAGAGCCACTTCTTCCGTTGCCTCTGGTCGTAACCCATGGTCCATGGTAAAGACCCCAATATTCGTGAACCCTTCTATATAGAAATAGTGTAGCAAAGGCAATGGAATCCACCCACACAGAGCCAATAGTAATGGGTATCCTTTGTGACACAGTATCCATAGCTCTCTGTTATAGCGCTCCCTAAGTTGTTGCAGAGTACACAAGCATCGCCATATAATGCTTTTTCTTGGCTCCGTGTCATAGTCTCTGTGCAATGAAACATGCGTTGTCGATACCTATGATACTGCTCAATACAGCCTTCTTCGTACCATTTGCTCAACATGTGGCGACTATGGTCCACTTGCTCTGCCAACTCTTCCATCGTCAGCAAAGGCACCACCATCTCCACATATTTCCGTGTTTTCATTCGCTTTTTCTCTCGATTACCGTTTGAAAGTCACCTTCGGCTTTCGCAGGGCATCTAACAGGCTATCTACTAAAGGCGCCCAAGAATAATAAGACTCTCTATTTGCCACCATATTGTGATTGCCACCCTTCTAATCCATCGGCCTCGCTGATAACGATGGATCCAATTTGATACGTATCCATAAGGGACGTAATAATCTCTGCGCCCGGCACAATAATATCTACTCGACCTGGCTGTAAGCCTTTCACCTGCAATCGTTCCTCACGACTCATATAACGAAGTTGTAATATCATGCTATCGATGGTACCACGGTCTAATCGATGACCTTGGATGCGTTTGGAATCATAGGGACTCCATCTGCAAATCCATCGTAGCTAATGTAGTTGCAGTGCCACCAATACCGATGAACTCACCAAACGCGCCTTCAATCGGCAATGGTTCCCACATAGGAGACGTTTCTTCCCACACACGTTGAGGCCCCTCGCTAGACATCTCTTGCATGCGCACAGCCCCAGCGGGATAGGATTTCGTCATATATACACTGTCTCTATGACCTAAGGCAATTTCCGTACTACCCCACCCATCGATGGTAGCATAGTGAAAGTTTTTGATCTTCATGCACCGTGGCACCTGTGAATCCGCCGGTTGCCTCTTCATCACCGCTCAATACACGATACTCCCATAGGACATACCTCTTGAGCACGCCCTAAAAATCCCGTCCATTTCCAGATTCTCGAATGGCACTAGTGGCAAAGCCCTATGCGGATCGTTGCTCCGTAGGCATCCAGTACGCCTCGTATCTCTTTTCAGCGCATCAAGTCCTCGCACCATCGCCTCTTCTGTTAATACACCTTCAGGGACTTCGCCGACCTAATTGTGTGAGTCCACAACTGCTGGCTCATTCATCCATCGGGTTCCGTCATGGGGTCCCCAATAAAAAGGCGGAGATGAATTCGACCCTAAATCGACAATACCTAACTTGTCACTCGTTTGTACTCTATATTGCTCATCATATCGACTCTACTTTCTATCTATCTACAATACCATGCAAGGATTCACCATGATTGACACAAAAAGTGATACAAATGTATCACTTTCCCTTAACGAACGTAGGGGAACTTCCCTAAGCTTAACTAGGTATAATTCTTCCTAGCTACACTTTCAATATGCTTATCATCTTCCAGCAGTTTTCTGTTCCGACAAGTTTTCATTTTTCTTGTTTCAACTCTTGCAATTGTTGTTGTAACTGTTCTTTTTCTTGATTCAAAGTGTGTATCGTATACAGTTGTTGTCCTGCAATCACTACAAATACGATTCTAAAAGTATCCACGCTTTTTCTCCGTTGTATTTGAGGACTGACGTCGTTTCTTTCTGGTTACTTCTGACATTGTCATCACTCACAATCTGTATTCTGTCTTATATTTGTATTATAGCATATCTGAAAGTATCCGTGTGCCCTTCTTACACAATCCACACCGCCTATTGATCCCGTGAAACACTAAAAAGCGACCCCCGAAGAGGTCGCTTTTTATATGAATGTAAGGATTAACTATTCACCTTTGTAGTTCAATACTTTTTGAGTTACAGGTGTTGCATGTTTTCGAGTATTGAAGTGCTACTTCTGAGAACATAGCGTATGTTAATACGTCTTCTTCTGTTACGCCAGTGAGCCTTTAGCTTCAAGATCAGCACGCATCCATTTCTGGAGCTACGTCATCGGCTGGACGATGGTGATAGGGGTTTCGTCGCCAATGATTAATTCTTTAATTTCTGGTTTTACAGGCGCTGGAAGTTGACCGTATTTACCACGAACTAGGGTCTTTTACTTCAGCTGGTGTAGTGTTGTAGCGAGGCAATCGCTTGGGATTGGAACAACACGTTCATCATAGCCATTGTACCAACGATTTGGGATGTTGGGTTACCAATGGAGGAAGCCAAGATCTTCACGAACGCGAGGCATTTCATCCATTGCGTCGAAGAATTTATCAGCCATGCCATTTCTTTCAATTGGTTTTGGTGTTGGACAACATACCGCCAGGGATTTGGTAATGACGAACTTCTGGCAATACTTCGCGGGCTGGGTTAAGCGGAATTCATCAGCGATTTCTTTACGAACCGCGGAGTATGTAGCTAATTCACGCATTTTAGCAAGATCTAAAGCCGGTATCGTATGGGTGTTTTTGAAGATTTCAACGATAGATTCAGTAGCAGGTTGGCTAGTTGCGTGGTAAGATGGGCTCAATGCAGTGTCGATGATATCAACACCAGCTTCAACTGCTTTTGAAAGTATGTAGCAGATGCTACAAACCGCAAGTGAAATGGCTGTGTAAGTCGATATCGAATTTTTCGCCAAATTCTTTGCGTAAGTCTTTTACTAAGTTCTGCATCGTATGGAGCTAACAAACGGACATATCTTTGATGCAAAGGGAATCAATACCCATTTCTTTCAATTCTTTCGCTTCTTTTTACGAAGCTTTCGTTAGTGTGTACAGGGCTGATTGTATAAACCATAGTACCTTGTACATGAACGCCTGCTTTATTACCAGCTTCGATAGCGGCACGCATGTTGCGAGGTCGTTCAATGCGTCGAAAATACGGATGCGGTCGCCATTTTCTTTTGCTTTGCGAACGAGATGCTTCTACCACATCATCAGCATAATGTTTGTAACCCAATAAGTTTTGGTCACGAGTAACATTTGAAGTGGTGTGTGTAAGGATTTCAGCTTTTAATGTACGAAGACGTTCCCATGGGTTTTCGTCCAAGAAACGGATACAGCTATCGAATGTGGCACCGCCCAGCATTCCAAAGCATCATAGCCAATTTCATCAATTGTTGTAATGCTGGAGCATATAGGCTCATACGCATGACGATGTAGCCAAAGATAGATTGATGACCATCACGAGAACTGTTTCTACTAATCTTACTCTTTTTGCACTCATAATCCTTCTCCTTCATTGACCCTTCCCTATCAAGACTCTACCACCTGATAGAAGGGGAATTATTAAATCATGAGTTACATATCATGTAAATGTACATAACTATATTAGACTACTAAACGTGTATTTGTCACCAAAAGTACATGCTTTTTAGTCATATGAATTTTTATCGATGTAGTTCCATGTTTTTCCACTATATTAGAGGATTTTTGCCATATTTCTTTCGATATTCATTGTCAACATTTCGACCTTTTACTTCACTTTTGAGCGCCGTTTCAAGATAATATTCTGTCCATTTCGCTTTACTGAATGGAAAAGTCCTTTACGTCATCCTTAAAATAATCCATCTTTATATCTAGTATTAACTACCAATTTCCGTTTTACCCGTTCTGTCAAAAACTCTTGGTAGAAGTCATCCTCCGTTTTTGATCCTTTGGCTTCGCCGTCGCTTTGTTACTCGTACTAGCATTGTCTTTCAATAGGGCTGTTTCAAGGTCTCTGTTTCTACAAAGCCCTTCATCATATCTTCGTCGCTCAATCCTTTTTGGATTTTTAAATTTTGCCATTTTTCAATTCCCCCTTTTCATTTCTTCAAAAATTTTTACTCTATTATGACTAATTGTTATAGCTGTTTATGAAATGTAGTGAATTTTTATTACTGAAAGATACAAATTTTTCAATTATTGTTTCTTTTTCTCCGTGGATTGCTATCTTTTGACGTTTCTTTATCCTTCAAAATAGAGTCTACCGTAATTTCCGTCAATTCTGTTGGGTTATCGTAGGAATAAATTTTATTAAACCCTACCCTAATTTACCCTCATAGGTGCTCTAAGGCACGATTCTTTTCATCCACTTTCACAATGTGAATCGATTGCCCTTGGGTCACCCCAATTAAGCGGAATTTCCCCGGTGGGTTGATGGCACGCCATCCACCTTCTGTCCCGGTGAACATGAAATACATCACCAGTGCGCACATTGTCATAGAAGAATCGATCTTCATTGTAGAACATGCCAATGCGTCCAATATCTGATGCTTGCATATAGACACGGCGCGTATCGTAGTTCGCATCTGTACGATACACACGGTATGCCCCATCCCCAACACGAACTTTCATGTACACTACATTTGTTGCGGCGAGTACGCCACATCGGTAATGCGTGCACCATTTGGCACTGAGTTGATAGTCGTATCAATTTCATGTTCTGGTGCTTCGGATCAATACGAGCCAGCACCACATCATCATGACGACCGCCAGAATAAACCAACAATAGCTAAATTACGGTCCGACATCCATTCAAAATAAGATACTTCTCGCTCTTTTTAAATCTAATGTAACCGGCGCTTCTTTGCCTGCCGTGTAGATATCTACTCGATTCTGTTCTACCACCGCCATATATTTATGATCGTGGGAATAATAGCGCGTTCCTTCTTTCACATCTGGAAAGTTCTTATCTACTTCTTCCCCATTGGTGACCTGAAAGTTCGTGGTAGGCGCTAAAGTATGCTTGGTCTAAATAATAATAGACACCGCCTTGTAAAAACTAAGCCCAATAAAAAGGCTGTCGTTACTTTTCCAAAAGGTTTTTCATAGACTCTCCTATTTCACGATAAATACAGTAGGAATCATGCGTTCACCCAACAAATCAGCGGGTTTATTCACAGTTTTACCATTATAGTACAAGGTCGTACTAGAACCGCCATCTAAGTTAAGTCGCATGACAGCCCCTTCTTGGTATAAAATATCTTGTACATCACGCAATGTAGCCCCTGCAGAAGTAGAGCGACGACCATCGATGACCAAGAATAAAACAGTGCCGTCTTTCTTTTGTGCAATGGCGGTACGCAATGATCCCCAACCACCATCACCATCGGTGATCGTCTTCTTACCGTTCACGATAAGAGGTACAAAGGTCAAACCTTCTTTGGCGCCCATTTCTTTTTAGTTCCCGCTTTTGTTGTAAGTGCCCGGCAATTAAGTTTGCCCGCTTTTGTAAAAGCCGATGAAATCTACATCTTCCATCAGGTCCTACGTCTTTGCCGATGACATATTCTCCATCATGCAAGATAAATCCATAGGAGAACGACCTGTGCCCGTTCCGTTTGGATCGTGGAACCCACCTCCATTGATGGCGGCTACGGCTCCATTGAGGGCGGGCAATATTACTAGTGGTCTCCCCTTTTCATTCAACTGTGGCGCCGTTGCCACTTGATCGGCGAGGTCTGGAATTTCTAATATAAATCCTGTATACCGTTTTAGACTCAATTTTACGCAAATTCAAGGATGTATCTTCTTTTCACATCGAAATTTGAACAGCTCTTGGCTTTCACCCAGTGCCCACAGTGCCTACAATTTTTGTAATTCCTCAGGCGTATAGAGCCACGTAATATATTGTGGATGGCGAGACCGTAAAATGGCACCTACCACGTGCGTTTAATGTTATCAAAAGGTACAAACAGCACTACGATAGGTGCTGTGATAGCCGATAAATATACACATGAGAAGGATGAATTTTACCCATCCTTTTCTAAAAAAAGAACCCATATAATGCTCCTTATATCTTCCTATCTGAATGATACAGCTCTGTCTTTCAGACATGTTCCATAAACCTATACAATAGGCTATGCGTAATTCTTCTTAAGTTTCTAATTTTCCCTAATGTGCTAGGCGACTAACAATAGATACCCCTTCATAGGCGAACGTTGGATAGACCTCGTGCAAGGGCTCCAACACAAATTGGCGCTCCCAAAGTACGGATGCGGTACGACTAAATTAGGTGTGTTCACCTGCACGCATTGGCCCTCTTCATCCTCTACCCAAACTATATCTAAATCTAGCGTTCGTGGACCCCAGTGAATCTCTCGCTGTCTGCCCGCTAATCGCTCAATATGTAATATGGTATCTAACATAACGAGAGGTTCAGAGTGGACTCCACTTTCAACATACCATTTAAAAACGGTCCTTGTTCCACAGGTCCCCATGGAGTGTCTCAATCCAGCTAGAATGGCTACACTGCTAGACTACGTCTGTGTCCGTCAATTCTAGATACAGCGAATGCTAAATACCCTTCCCTGTCACCCTGAGATTCGAACCGATGCCAATATAATAAGTATACATCATAGTTGACCTCGTATAATTACAACTTCTACATAGTCCAGACACACACCTGGTATGGGCGCTTCTGGTTTTGCGCACCGTCACTGAAAGTCCCCGTAATCCTTCATAGTGTCCCCAGATGGATTCCGTTATTAGGGGTCCTACGTTCAATTAAACGATGAGGCGTGCCCTCTACAATCGCTTTTGTACGCTCGCAGAGCGTCCGCATAATTAATGGTCTTCTAATTGATCCGACTGGCCCTGCTTTGGACAGAGTCTAAGGCAGAGAAATATCTACAAAAGAATCGCTGTCCTATTTCATTTTTCACTTGGTAAGTGCCATGGTATCCGCAAAATGCCATGTTTCGCCAAGTTAATTCTGTCCATTACTCACCTCGTAATGTACATCTGCCACGTGATGGGCCCGTTTGACATTTCCACATTGTGAACGCACCATATCCACGCCTTGAATCATGCCAGTAATACAGCTGGCTGCCGTTCCTTCATCCCGCTGATCCGCTGGCAATTCATTTAATATGGTGCCAATGAAACGCTTACGACTGAAGGCGCTAATAAGACAGGATATTCATAGACTGTGATTTCTCTAATCGTTGGATCGACTTCCACATTTTGAGCATAATCTTTGCAAAACCAATGCCTGGGTCAAGCCAAATATTCTGTGGTTTTCACTCCTTCTTTCAAAGCTAAGTCCACAGAAGAAAAGAATGCTTTCATATCATCGATGATATCATCATAATCTAGTATTTTGGTTGTGCATGGTAATGACAGGCTACATCATATTTCATGACTACTGTCGCCATATCTTTGTCATATTTTAAACCCCAAATATCGTTTTAAAATATGAGCCCCATGGGATAAGGCAAAAGTCTGCCGTTTCTGCCAGTATGTATCCACCGATACAGGGATGGTGAACACCTCTAAGATAGGCAATAAAATGTCTTTCATGCGCTGAATTTCCTCAGCAACAGAAATTTGTGTTGCCCTGGGCGTGTCGATTCTACACCTACGTCGATGATATCTGCACCCTGCTCAATCATCTCTTTCGCATGAGCTACGGCGGTGTCAAAGTATTGTAACGACCTCCATCAGAAAAGAGTCAGGCGTGCCATTTTAAAATTCCCCATAATCAATGTACGGTCTTTTAGCTCTAATTGTTTACCATCTTGCCAGTTGTACTTGCGGTGCTTAAACATGATCGTTGCCTCCTAATAACACCAATGCTTCCTCGCGTAATGTCCCAATGGGCTCTAATATACCCAGTGGCGACTATCGTTTTTCGCCACCGTTTCTTCTGCCACTTCACCTTTGCATGAGCATGCATAAATGGTGGCTTCCACCATGACCATCCGCATACACATGTCCGTCTTCCACCAAGGATGTGGCAATGTCATGGGTGAATCGCTCTTGTAATTGTGGGCGTTTCGCAAAGACATCTACCAATGCTTTCAAACGTCCCAAATCAAATACTTTGCCATCCGTGGTGATACACAATGTGCTTTGCCAGAAAGGCGTCAAATGATGTTCACTATGGAATAAAAAGAATGTGATTCACCGATACTAGACCCGTATGTTCTGTAGGGATACACATCGCCTGAGGCCTCTTTGCCCGTGCTGTTACGTCCAGAAAACAAGCTTTCAAATAACGTAGTACACGCTCGGCGTATCTGTCATACCTGTGCTTCCAGATCGATACCAAAGGTACCTCTAATAGTGGCTCTTTCGTCTAGAGCTTGTTCTTTCATAGTCATCTCAAAATAATTTTTCGTAGTCAATCTTCGATGGTCAAATATCGGTCACCCAAGATTCGTAAAAATTCCGGTTCATGGCAGACGAGGATAATCGTCCCGCTGAAAGCCTGCAATGCCCGCGCCAATTCTGCTTTTGCATCCACATCTAAAGGTTCGTCGGTTCGTCTAAGAACAAGTACATTATAAGACTCTTGCATCAATTTACAAGACGAACTTTCGCATTTTCCCCACCGACAAGACGCGCATTTGACTTGTAATATGCTCATTGGTGAGACCACAACGAGCGAGCTGCACGTACCTCGGAATTAGTCAGGACGGGTAGGCATCCCAAATGTAATCAATGCAGTTTTTCGAATTATCTCGGCTGTCTTCTTGAGCCAAGTTGTACAAACTCACTCTATCTTTCCAGATGGGCAGGAATCATGCCTAATAAGGTTTTTAATGAGTGTCGTTTTCCCGAGCCATTCACACGCTGAATAGCGATTTTACCTCGTTCGATCACCACTTCCACAGGACGTGTCAATGGCTCATCATAGCCTAAGACAAGGGTCTTTCGCATCCACGATAAAACGACTCGGTGTACGGTACTCTTTAAACCAAAGGATGGTTTTATCTTTTCTTGTGGTTTCTCTAGGTTTCCGTTTTCTGCGTCGCTGGGTTCATGCTACGGGTGGCTCACGAACTGCTGTTGCGCTGAATAAATCTTTCATATCTGCCACTTCTTGCTAGTGACGCTCGTACGCACATAAGCTTGTTGCTATTTTCCTTCATGTTTGCCAAGGTGGTAATAATCCCCAGTATATCTTGTGGTGCGCTTGCTCAATGTGGTAAATCACGTTCACTACGAATTTAAGAACTCCCATCATGGATCAGATGAGCAATTTCATAGTTTTGCAAATAGTTTTTGCACCATTTAATCTGATCCACGTCTAAATAGTTTGTCCGGCTCCAGCAACAATCGTCGGTTGCTCTAACAACAATTTTGTAGCAATACCTTCGTCCGTTGGGCCAGCGCTCCGATCCGCTGACATCGCGGTCAAGACCGATATCCATCAAACCTAAGCCTTGAGCGGTCCTTTCAATGGTCTCATCAGTTTCGCAGGACCCACGTTGCTCCAGCATCTCTTGCCATTCGCCAGTAAGCTCCATGAGCTCATTCATTCTGTCCTCAGAACAATCACCCATTTCTAAATAAAGCGTCTTGCAATTGTTGTTCAATGCCATCAGAGAGAATCGAGGCTCCTCGCAGTACAGCGCGAATGGTCATCCCTTTCTCTAATACACTGTCTCGAGTCTGCTCCCACCGTCGCTTGGTTTAGACCATTCCACCTTGCCTTCATCGGGCATCAAATGGTACGTAATGATATTTAAAGGTGGACTTCCCTTCCCGATTGGCTCGATTAGTACGTGTTCTCCTTTCGGTAAACGGAAGGATGCATCATCTAATGTTGTCTTGCCCAAATCCATGAGGTTTACGGTTGTGCAGTTAAAACACTCATAATCATTCTCCAAACTATTGTCATGTATCTCTTTGTTATACGTTAACATGACAATAATTTCTAATTTTACATATCTGTCCTACTATTTTTATCATTTCTGTGTATTTTCGCGTGACATGCTGAAAGTGTATACTAATAGCATTCTTAGAATATCCTAGTCGTTTACAATGGTATATAGATGCCACGATGTGAAAGCATATATTACCCTAGCAAGGAGAGTGTCCTATGAATCACGTACCTACTATACCTCCATACAGATCATGAGTTCTGTCGGTAGTTGTTCACTCACTGTATTCATACCTTGGTGAGTGCCCTACAGTGCTAACCGATTCGTTACCCACAGCGGTACTTTTGCAATCATTTAGATATCCTAACTTTGGGTGGTGGACGGCCTGATCGCGAAAGTTTCTACAACTGTTGAATAAAAACGACATCACCTTCGATGCCATCCAAAGTGGATTCTTGGCATCTCCTGAGCAAATTCGCCTCGTAGAAGATGCGATCGAACGATTCGGCCAAGATAAACTCGTCGTGGTGGACCCTGCTATGGCAGATGACGGCAAACTCTATTCCATCTACAGCGATGAAATGGTAAAAAGTGCGCAAACTCATTACAGCTTTTCATTATCAGACCGAACTACACACGGAGGCTTGTTTCCTGCGGACATGCCCTGTATTACACCACAATCGGAAGAGGTCATCTACGATATGTGTCACGATGCACATGGGTCAAGTATATGATCTTTCTGGTTTACCATCGAAGACTCCGCCCTCATCGCCGTCTATCGTGGTGGCTGACACTATCACCTGGGTATCAACCGATAGTACAAGTAAAGCCCCACGGAACGGGGATACTTTCACGGCTATTCTGACAGCCCTTGTACTGCGGCTATACCCCAGAAGAGGCATCTCGCATTGCAGGACAATTTACTACAGGCTGTGAAGTTCACCTACGAAATCGGATCGCTTACGTGATGGTATGGCCAGCAATTTGCTAATGAGATCATTTAATTTCCATTTCCCAACCCATAATTAGGGTCTATGAACTCAACCACAAAGATAGTATTTACATCAGGTTCTATCAGCTCTATGTATCGTTTTAGACCATAAAAGTACATATACCAACAGGCGCCATGGTGCACCTAGTTCAACCCTTTATTCTCCATGGCATCCGTGTTCAGCGGATTCTATACAGAAGCCTGCTTCGGCGCTTCATTGGTTCCGGTATCGCGGCCTCATCATGCGTCATTCAATACACGAGTATTTTCCATTGTCATCAAAACAGCTGGCGTTATCGTGGGCTAGTAACAGTAGGATGGAGACCATCTGTGCCAGTTCATGCCGTATCTACCTTGCGCTGCTCTTCGCTGTGTGCGTGGGCGCTATCTGGACAACGACAGGCTACTTCGTAGCGGTGGTTAATATCGATAGCTACATCAGCGCCGTAACAAGACTACCAGCCTCCTTCCTAACCAGCGGCATCAGCATCTTAGTAGCCTGCTGATTAATCCCCATCTTGCGTCGCATCCCTCGCAAATAATTTGGCATATCGTTGAAAGGTATGATACTGGACGTAGCAATAAAGAGCCAACAACGTATCGAGCGTGGGCTCATCTCAAGATACTAGAGGTGAAATAGCTAACGTATTGGGGTGTAAACCTCATTCGTTAGGCTTTCCTGATGACTATTTCACGTAAAGTCAATGATTTGAACTACTAATCTCAAAATTACAGCGCACATGTTCTCGAATTGAACATATATCCCAGGACAGATTTGAAACATATCGCGCTTTCTCTCTCATGAATACATATCTAAATCAAATTGTCCTAATCTTTATATAATTCATAATTTTCTTCAATCAATTCTTGTGAAGCTCTTTTGAGTCTTTTCTCTAATTCTTTATTATTTTGGTCGTATTGAGTGTTAACATCCTTTATCTCTTCTGTGAGTCATCACGTAATATCCTTATAATAGCAACAATAACAGCCTAAGCAGTAACGATCTTCGCCATAAACGCATTATTGATAATAAAACGTTCATGTGTACCGATCGATAACTTTTTCACCTTCTGTTTAGCTACTTACGAAAGGTTGCGTCGTACATCAATGGCTACTACTGTTGCCATTGCAGTGATGTTGCTCCTAAAAAGGACTCATACTTCGTGACTTGTTTCATGCGAATCCCCACGGATCCTTCACCGTCGCTTAAATCACCTTGAATCCCAGTATAGATGCGCTTTCTCCATCAATGCTACCATCACGAATATGGCAAACACAGGTAAAGTACCACTACCCATGTACTCCGCTGTATTGTTAGCTTCCACTACCACCGTAGCCATACCAACTTGTCCAATCTCGATTGCCATGAAACTCCTTTCCAATCTATCATTCGCCACAGAGTATCATTTGTTTCCCATTCTAGCGCTTTACGAGATATTTTCTGTCATTATATATAGTTCTTTCTACAAACCATTACAGACACATCTACCTACCACATACACAATACGAGTTGAGATTACCCATAGATCTTGACAATGATCTCTCACTGTTTTACAATAAGCATAAGAAAGGGTAGTTTCTGCTACTACTATGCTGCTCTTCTCTGAAAGCGGTACCAGTGTTAGTCAGTATAGTTTGAAAGTAAAGGTCTAACTATCTCCAGCCATACAAAGCAATACTAATAGAAAGAAATCGAGCAGACGACGAATACGATGCTACTATCGTCAGTACCTATGTACAAGAAAAAGATTCTATGGAATGCATAACATTTGAGGAATCCTCAAGAATAGGATTCATAAAATAAACAAAGTGGAGTACCACATCATTACGACCAGGTACCCCTTTGTTCAGGATCTAATATATTTTTGGGAGACTTCCCTAAGATATATTTTTATGTCATAAAGCAGGCATATCCGTGGTTGCACACAATATAGAGAACTCTTCAAATAGAAAAGACTGAGTATATACCATTGCTGGGAACAACAAGATAATGCTATCGATCGCTTCAGCACACCATCATATTGATCAATATCTTTTTCATGCTGACTTTTGTGTTTTTCTTCTTGGTTTTACCGTCGCAGCATATTCCGCCAATGTTATCGGATATAAAAAAAACAATGTGGGAATTATGCCACCAACTTCACGTCAACTTCTTTGAGCTCTTATACAATAGTCAATGAGCAAGAATAAAATAGCAATAGGCAACAAAAAATACAATTTTTAAACGACCTTCAGGGCTCCTGCTTCATTGAATTTGATCATGTTAGCAATTTTATGCGATATAAGAGGTGCACTGATGATAGTAAGCAATAACCATTCCATATTTATTCCTTTGCTTTATAACCTGTTCCCCATTCTACTATATATATGCATAATGCGCAAGGCGATTACCGAAGATATACCAATGCAACGCTTCTTCGGAGAATGTGAGTGAGTTTACCATCGGTAATCGTTGAAAATACTTCAAATCTGTCTCTACTAACGTAATTTTTCTAATATGCCAATGAATCCTGTAAAATAACCTAATATGATTATAACCGACAATAAGGGCGACGTTCGCAATGTATTTTTAGCTCAATACTATACGCATAAAGCAACTGTGGAATCGTTATTAACGTAACGATTTAAAAAATTCATTGCCGCAGTGCTGGTCACAGTAAAACATAGATATCCGGTGTAAACAGATTTAGCTATTTTCCGTAGTTTATAAACTCATATAAAGCTGCTCTTCTGTTGCTTGTTTCTTATACATCGCCCATCGCCAGTAAATAACTATATTATAGCAAATTACCTGGTTTAAGAAATGCTTTATGCAGCCTGCTATCGCTTTACAGTAAGTAATTATCTTGTAATACAATCCGTGGTGCACCACGTCATTTTGACAATTACCCGCACTAATGTCGCATTTGATCTTAACTAATATTGTTAGTTTTATACCATACCATGCGTTCATAAGCATTTTTTAATTTATTAGCTTTCATTTTTCTGCATTTCTGCATCTTTTCTAGCATTTTCTGCTTTCAACGCTTCTGTGATTTCATCTGCATTACATATACGGAGAAATTGGACTAACTGCGCGTTCTGGAAGATTGTCATCATCGCCAGTTTCGAAACGATATGTTGCACCGATGTTTCCATGCTCTTACGGAATCCCGCTGGCAAACCCTCCATTCATGAACATGAGTTTTCATTTGCATAGTGTGCAATACCTGAAAATGCTAATGTAGTTGCCAGCATAGGAACCGATACAGCCATGATTTAGAGATTTTCTCAATGGATCGTAGCTCAATGGGTTCGATTCTTTGCCGTCTTTGCCGGAATACCTGCGCGGGTCAAGGCGTTGAAGTTTTTTCACTAATTCAACGGTTTTACCAATGGTTCATGACCAGCAGTTGCCCGTCAGTGTCTTCAGTACCTGGACGCCAGCCACTGGTTTGCCATTTGATGGTGGTTAAGCGCTTTACCGTTTTTCGTCTGTAGAAATTACAGATAAAGCCATCTTTACCCTGGGTCTGCATTTTTCTGTGGAATGCCGTTTGCATCTACTGGGCACCTGCTGTGATACCTCCATTTGATGTCAACTGGATGCACTACCAATCTTTTATCTTTGCGTTTGCTGGAAGCCATTTTATCCGCCAAGATGTAGCGGAACCCTTCTTCGGGAATACCGTTGCACATCTACTTCATTACCAGCTGTTACCTTTGCCTTTTGGCAGCCACCATCGATAGTCGCTGTTCCATCGCTGCATTACCGCTCGATAGTACCTGCTCCACCATTCGCTAATAACATCATCTTTACCAGTGGATGTGTTCCTTCGAGGCATCATATGAAATACCATTATTTTGTAAGTATCATCACCTTTTGGACCGCAATTGTTCCTTTGTCAGCCGCCGGAAACTGCCAAAACTGTTTATCTAACCTCGGATTCAACGTTGATTACATTATCGTCGCCAGACATCGAACGCTTTAATCTTGCTGTAACGTCTTTACCCTTATCAAAATACCCTCGATCTTTTAACGCAATTTCACCAGGCGCGGGCTAAACTCATTCAAACGTTCATTGATAGTGGATAATGCATCACCCTACATTATGTACTGTTTATCAGCCTGGTTTATCTTTGCACCAATGTAGGAAGGGCTGTTACAGTGCCATCTTCAACAACAATTAACGCAAAGTGCTGTAATCAAGACTACTTTATGTAATTCAGACACCGATCACAGCATCTTTAGAGTCAACTAATTTTCATCTTTCAAGTTGGATAATGGTTACTTTTATCGGATCCATCAGTTCGACCACTGCGCAGATGTCATCACCAGTTACTGGTGTGTTTGCACCACCATTGCCAGTTCGTCTTCATCTGCCAAGTAATGAATTACCATCATTACTTTTACTAGACGTTATCAGCGTTTGTACACTACTACTGCTTCGCCGTTACGCAATGCATTTGCACAATGTTTTGCCATTCAAGCCGTCTTGACCAGTGATACCTTTATCAGGCACTGTTGCATTTGGAGCATCTGCGCCAAGCCTAAGCTGGTTTACCACCATCACGACAACCGGATGCAGTATCACCAAGGTTAGCCAGTTTAGCTAAATCGTCTTTAACAGCTTTGAATAAGCAAATTGATTGTATCACCTTTGCTGTTGTTTCAACTTCGTTCATGATGCCTTTACTGTCTTTGTCTTTTTAGGACTTCAGGATAATTTATGGCGCACTATTGTCATATCTACTGCAGTATCATCCGGTGCCTGTTATGTCCGATGGTTGTATCGCCAATAAAAATGTAATACCATGGTGGCTCCTAACTCAGTTCAAGTGTTAATTTTTTCATTTACGCATCATTAGTTGCTGGGTTATTAGCGATATTTTGTTTGATGCCATCAATTTCATTTAGTCTTGCCAACTTTTTTATCAAGGCTCCTAATTTATCATGCAAAGAGTATCAACTTTGGTTTCAAACCATCAACTTTGCCCCATTTTCTCTGCAAGGCTTTACATCAGTTAACTTTCATCAAGTTTACCTAATTTGTCTTTGTTATCTGCTACTTTCTGTTAATGTATCAATCTGCAACTAGCCGGGTACCTACGGTGTCTAAAAGCTTCAAATTTAGCTGGATTACTACACCTTCAATCTAATATCTTTACCTCGGCTTCTGTTCATCGCCATTTCTTGTTTCAGTCACGTTGTCGCATCTACATATATGGGTTCCAGTTTTTTCGCCTTAACTCATCAGTTTTATCGGCTTTGTTTCCCTCATGTTCGCAATCCTTTGCGTGCTTTGTATCGGCATCACTTTTTAGCTAATTCTGCGGTTTGGCACGCTAATTTTCAGTTACATCAGGCATCTGCTTTTGCCTGCGCTGGTAGTCAATGCATCTACTGCTGTTGATCTTTTTTGCATTAATTTAGTTATTAAATCAGTAACGTACTTTTTAGTTTCACGGTCTGAAAGTGGGGATTTTATCAGCTTTTGGTTCATTTAAGCCATTTTCTTGGCGTAATGTAACAGTACATGTTGATCACTTCGTAATCAGTTGCCACAACATACAATTCGTCTGCTTTGCCGCTATGGCTGTTGCATTTGTGATATGATATTGCTCATCTTTCGCGCCTTTAATTTTTTCTGCATTAGCTGTTTGCATCTGCTAATTTTTTTATCTAAATCGCAGATACTTCTTTCCATACCCTTGCCAGATTTATCAGCTGTATCTTTATTAATTTTATTGATAAGTCATTATAATTGCTAGTTACCGTATTACCTAGGTTAGTGACAGTGTTTCCCTAAGTTCGTTACATTTGTTTCTAAGTTCCTACTTTTACCAGCCGTTTCAGAGATTTTGTGAGTTTTGACTCCAGCATTAGCAGCATCTAACTTATCCGATAGCATCTTTTTCACGTATTTGCTGTTTCAGCGTTACCACCCTCTGCTTTTGTAATGTTGAAGAGGTTGGTCCTGTAACTGTACCATCTGCAATTGTAATGGCACATTGCCGCCAATGACAGTTTGCCAAGTTGCCTACGAGGCTGCTAATTTGCCTTTTGTTTGCATCGAGACAAGCCCAATGTATAGGCGCACGGATTTTGTTGTAGTTGCATCTGGTCGTACCGCCATCAATTGTAAAGTTCCAGCACCCGATACGGCCACTGTTGTATCGTTTAGCATTTTCACTTTATGCGGGCATTGACTCCAGCAGTTGTCGTTGTATCTGCTCGTCCACTGTTGTGTTGATACCAGGTGCTACTTTTACAGCGTCTTTGCCATGCTTTGCTTTTAGCCAATTCTTTTACTTTGCTCTTTACCATCATCAGATAAATTGCTTAAGTATCTCGGCTGCATTGTCTACTTTGCTACAGTAGCTTTATCTGAACCAAAGGTTACTAATCATCCACACCTGTTGTAATAGATACGCAGACTTAGGACCATCCGTTGTTGTGTTTTGTGTCTGTGGGCGCTGTGAAATTCAAACCTTTCCAATTTCACATTCGGCGCTATCTGCAAGCACCATTGGCACGGTAATAATGTCCGCTAAATTAGATGCCACAACTTTTGCATTGCCAAAGTTAACGGTACCATTGTCGCCAGTTTTACCTGGTGTGATTGTCCACTGTGTTCGTACCATTTTTTTGATGACTAAATCAGTTTTGCCATCACCAGCATTTGTTTCGCATGCAGATAACTTGTCAGATAGTTAACAACCAACCCGTAGCTCCAGTAGTTCCATCTTTTTCCCACACGAATATTCGTGTTAACTGTGATCGATGTGTAGTGTACTTTCACTGTTAACGTAGTATCTAGTGTACGAGCCACGCCAGCATTATACATCGCCTGTAAGTAGTACTTTTGCCTTGAACGTATCAAATCAGATTGGCTTACTTTTATACTACCCAGTGAGATACGAAATCTGTGTCGTATGGGTATTTACAGTTGTATTGATACCATCTACAGATTTTTAGCAATCTTTAATTGTCACACAGTACTTAAGTCTTGGTTGTGCCATTTTGTTGAATCAAGGATGCCGTACCAGTAGCATCAACATATACTCGCCTGTTTTTATGTGCATCTCTGCTGTTTATCAATTTTAGCATCAAGAGCTGTTTTTACAATGCAGAAGTAACAAGTTTACCATCTTCACCACTGGCACCTACGGCACTTGCAATATTCAGGGGTAATTGTCACCGCCCCATTGCTAGGACTTACTGTCAATGCTGTATTGTTTCCACTGGTAATAGAGGTCACTACATCCCTTAGCTTTATTAGTAACATCACCATTGCTGTTTCAATGGCGATATTATCACCTGCTTTTAAAGTAACGGCTTTTTCGACAAACCATTAATCGTTTGCGGTGTGGCATCTGCTGTAGTAGTTCCATTTGGTGCGCAACATCCATTCATCAAATTTTCGCTTCATCCGTAATTCAGCTGTTCACCAGAAACATCTTCTCCTTTACCATTTACGTAATTTAGGTGATTTTACCTGTAGCATCTGGGTCTGTAGGCATCATTGCCGTTTTTTGCTTTGATATGGCGCTCATGGGATTTAATGCAACACAAGCAAATCTCAGTGCCTGTTACATTAGTACAGAAACAATGGAAGAACAACGTTTCACAATAAGCCGACATGCAACAAGCACAAGAATAAAGCTATGCCGTATCAAGGAGCGGTTGAGGATTAAATAAGTTTATAGTACCATAAATCAAAAAAAGATCATCGGCTTTTTTACATCATTCAGCACAAAAGCGGGATAGCTCAATCTGAACTATCTGCTTTTAGTTTATACTAGTTAAACAAAATATTCCAAGGCTCTTTTACAACTAGCAGGCGTACACAGCACGCTTAATATATTACATATCACACCTAGATGTAAACAGGCATGTTGTCTGTAAAAAGTTCATCATATTTTACGGAAAATCAATCTTTTATCATCTAGTTTTCTAGAGGTACATCTTCATCTCTGTAGGAAGTGAAGATTCGATTCGCTAAAATATCTGATGCCTGTATCAACAATCATGCTTGATTCAATATTATTTTACTTTAACCCCTTAATATCCCCAGTATAAAATATAGGTTTATGAATTTTCCATAACTATAATTGTCACCGTACTTTTAATTCTTCACAAATAGCCGTTTCTAAGTTATACACTCCACTTAGACTCAATTGTTCATCTACTTATGTAGATTCGTCGTCATCACAGAATCTAGTTATTACATTGAATAAAGCTTTTAATGTTTTACTAGTACTCAAAATATAATCTTTATATCTACATATTGATTTAACATTGCTCAATATACTCAAGCACACGTTCAATTTCTTATCAACTGGATGATAATTGTCTCATATAAGTCATTACATTAATTAAAGCTCTTTTATGGCTATTCTTGCTTATAATGCCTTCAATCATCTTCGTGTTTAGACTTACTTGAATTCTTTTCAATAAACTTTTATATTTATACTGCACATTCTTTATCAGATTTATTCAAAATACATATCCTGCATACAAAATTCTAACATTAGATGGATGCAGTACCTTAGAATCATCAAATAGAAATATATTTCCTGCACCACTTCACTTCCGTTTCTTCAAAATAAGTACCAAGAAGCAAGATCACACTATTAAATACTTTATCCTAATTTTAATACCTAGCATATATGTTGTAAACCTATTTTAATAATGTTGAAACACAAAAGGATCCTAGAAAAGAGTAGAACTCGTTAGTGGTGATCCAGGAGGGATTCGAACCCCGACCCACGGCTAGAAGGCCGCTGCTCTATCCAACTGAGCTACTGAAACCATATGAAGTTATGCCATGTGATTTTACTGTCACATAATAAATAACCCACCAGGTAGACATTGTCTCTGTATGGGAACGTATTAAATAACACAGCACATGTATAAGTGGAGCGGGTGAAGGAATCGAACTCGCAAACAGCTTGAAGGCTGTGTTTCACCATTGGAGCTACACCTGCACATAAGAAAATGGTCGGAGCAGCAGTGATTTCGAACCTGCGACTGGTCCCAAAGCCAGCTAGACGCGCACAAACTGCGCTATGCCCCGATATCTTCCATCCAGAGTAACGAATCATCTTTAACTGTCCTTGGGAAACACTGTTTTGTGATGTTTGTTACTTCGTACAACAAATATATAATATCATATCCCTTACATGTATGCAAGTGTTTTTTTAATTTATTTAATTTTTTATCACTTTAAATTGAAGTCGAAATTGAACACTATGACTTAAATAATTTAGCACTTATACGATGACAATTAGAAATGGAAAAGCTTTTGATCTCGATCCATATAGTAATCTCTTAGTAAAAGAGCTAGCTATCTCTACATGTCCCTTTCTTTTATACCATCCCATCAATAACTGCGGTACTAACCATCACATATGCTTCAGCTTCCACTCTTTCTTGTATTACGTTCTATCAGGGTCTCGACCATTCAAAAGCCATTATCTAAAGGAAGGATGCTCCAGCTCAGCTTTCTCATCATTTCAACTTTGGCCTCTCCGACTTGCACTCCCCGTCTGCAACCCATAGAGCCTTTGCAGGCTGCGGTCACCATCCAGTGTCAATCTCTAAGTCTTTATTTTCATTGGCCTCCAGCACAAGTCATATCAACGCTTTGTAACGGCCATAGCAAACCACAGGTATGATAATCTAGTGTAAGCAACTGCCACTTAGCGAACATTGCGCCTAGCCACTTGTGTTCTCTGAGATTGACTCATCATAGTCGACAACATTTCGCCCTCCTACTACACCCTTCTTTCGTAGGATTATAGTCAGTTATATAATCGTCCATTTCTACCATCTTCCGACTTAGCAATTAAACAAGCATTCCACTGCGACAACCGAGCTCTGTACTCCTTCGGTCGTACCGAAAGCCTCTAAGGCTGGTTTTACTCACCTCCAGTTCTTCTTTGACTATGTTTCCATCATATCTTCTGGCTGACAATAGGTAGCTCATGCCTAGCTCAAACATAAATCTAGGTACCATATCAGTTGGATCTGAGAAACCTTTGATTCCAAGTTCCACTTTTACTCATACCAAGAATGTCCAGCAATCCTTGTGGGGTTTCCAGGAAATACTTTAATTCCTGTTGTCCTGTCTCCTTTAGACCTTTCCACCTGTTGCAACCTTTCCGCTCACATAGGTTCCACACAAATGTGACGATATGGTCGAGTTATTTGATTTATAAATATACTCTTGTATTGTCATATTTGAATCAGCTGTCTTAATAGGAGGCTCCAAAAACCATCTGAAATTATCCATACTAGTATTGATGGTATCTAGAGCTAACTTTCTATCAATCACATAAAATACAAAACAGCATTATGATTAGTTACATCTATCACTGCGTCAAGTAAATACTTTCATGCCAATTGAGTAATGCGTTGCTCGAATAAAATCGTTTCTATAAATATTTCATTCGCAATAGGGCTCACAATGGCTTCATAGCTAAGGTCTACTTCGATCACACATGCAATCGCCCCTATACGTTTAATCACTTTGTCATTCTGGCGCAATTCACTACCTAACGGAAGTCCATGGAATCCGAAAGAGAGTAGAAATAATACGGTCTATCACTTGTTATATTCCGCAACAAAATCAATAGAGTTAAATTTCCTAACACTTTAAACAGACCAGTATTCTCTAGAGCCACAGACTTCCCCTTCTAAGTGTCATTCTGTAATTCTTCTTGCAATATATATACGCTAAGTTTTCTAAGGCAGGTTCCCAATATATGTCGGAACATTGAGTCTATACATTTTTCAAAGTACGTATATCTTCTTGTACCTTCTTCGTCTTCTTTACCTTCTTTTCTTTTCGTTGTTTTTGAGTTCTTTTTCTTCTTCCCACATCTATCTCCCATTCAGTACCCATCCCATTAATTCATTCTATATAAAAGAGCATCGCCAACGCCACGCCCTTCACTAGTCATTTATTCTTCTTCTATACTATCAAACAAAATTTGTGGGCGTTTTGTGTCTCTCTGTATGGTGCGGTTCATCAATATGCACCGTAAATTGTTCGTCCATATTTCTGCCCAATTGTATCGCCATCTTTAACCTCTTTCCCCGTCAGTACATAATCCGCTACGCTTAAGGATATATCCCACGCACGTTCTGGATCCTACGGCAATGCAAGAGTTCCACATTTAATTGGTCGAATACTTCCATGCCATTGGTGTACAAAGTTAAGGTTCCATCTTCTTCAAAATGGCTATCAACCCACACGAGGTTCGCTATAGGTAACTCATCATCTCAGGCGCTCTGTTTCTTCGTAGTACTTTTTCGCTCATAGAGGACGCTATTCGTATAAATAGCGGTAGCTCCTGTTTGTTGTGTGTTGCCACCGAAAGTAACTTCTGACAGCAAAATACCTCTTTCTAATGTATTTCCGTACCTTCTACGACACCAATCGCCATGCCGGCCTGTATGGTTCACAAACACTTCTAAGGCATTGTTCTATCAGATAATTTCGCTGTACCCCCGCTTCTACCGCTTGTACAGGTACAGCAAAGGAGAATGGCGCCATGACGACTTTCGCATCGTCACACCAAAGTGTGCATCTTATATCCGTTTCTGTCTACGGATTCCACATCTTCGGCCATCATACTGCACCTCATCCCTCTGGACTCGTTACGAAACAATATCCCATTGAGCAAGCAAGTCCTTTTTAAATCGCTCCACATCAAAGGTAGTATTTTCTAGCAATACCATGCCCATACATCCACGTCTGCCGATCATAGACCCATGCTGTTCCATGATACTTTCAGCTAGGCTTACTACAGTATTAATTTCATGTTGATTATCTTCACTATCAAAGTCTGGTTCTATATTTACGCTCATAGTACGTCCCATGACACTCTATAATAGAATCCCTCCTAACCGCCCAGACATCTGTTGCTAATCTGTACAAGGTGACTGAAAGACGCCTATGCCAGCACCTCTAACATATGCAGGTCCCCATCGTGGTAAATCACTTGTCCCACATGACCAGATTTGGTAGGGTTATAGTCAAGGTAGAAATCGCGATGCCTTCTCCCTTCCCCAGTGGTTGCAAATAAGCACAGACCCAACGGAAGAAGAAATTTCACTTGCGCAGGTTTTTCATCTGGGCTCAAAATATCTAACGATCTCGTATCAAAGCCATGTTCATCAAAAGTCTAGCATTTGACGCGCTGACAGCAAGTAGAATCGTTTGCCTTCGTAGAGGAAACATAGGGAATGTGATCTCTTGCGGATGTATATCTCGTTGGTATGTGCCATTTACAACGTTACAAGAACTAAGTCCTTCCGGCGGTGTTCGATAGTATGCAAACAAGTGCATCCATTCTTGTGAAGAAATGCCTTTCCATTCACTTTGAATGGCAGCGTCCACAAATCAGGTACTCAACCTGCGATACATACGCCGAGATATATCGCTCAAATACCGCTGTTCATGAATGGTTAAGGTGAGCCACCACCTGAATAGATGCCCCTTGCCTACCCTCCTGGCGTTTGTGAAGGTGCTTTTCTAATAACCCTCCAGCGCCAGCCCTTGTCTGCTACATAATAGGTAAAGCACTAAGGAGATTGCTGTTTTTCTGTTGCCATCTCTAGTTCTCCACTCTATTCACCAATACGTAATACTAGTATAATCTTCTTATGGTGCCTCTTTCAGAACTGCTTAATCCAAGAGTCACAGAAGTAGTAAGGATTGCAAAATTTGTTTTGCTAACTCACGGGTTATCGTTGTACCAGAACCATACAACCCATCTGCATTAACCGTGGTCATCACCTTCATATTCATAGCCTTCTAAAATGCGATTCACATAATTCGTATGCGCGCGTCGTTCAATCTGAAAGCATAAGGCCACTGCGATCAGACAACTTCCTGTTCTTGCATCTAGTCCTCCTTATAGTGTAAGAATTATTTTGCTTAGTTTCACGGCGCATCATGGAGTATTCTTCCACGGTGTATCGATGTATAGACGTAATTTCATTTGTGCGCTGCGCCTGCCACATCGATGTCGTTTCCATCTTCATCGGTGATGTGTGATACATGTTTTACTAATGACCACTGGTTGGCAGAATTCTACTTCTTCGCCTACCTTAAAGCACATGTTGTCTACATACTATTAGCCTTCTTCTGCATTAGCTTCTTACAAGACCAATGAAATCATGGGTTTGTGTATTGAAGATTTTGTAGTTTTGTGCTTTTCTCCTGGTTTTCCATGGCAAAGTACTGCATGGACGGTGAGAGATTTTTTTAATTCTGCATACCATTCATCACGTACATACCAATCGTCACCTTCTTCTAGGAATGTTATAGCTTCACGATACACTTTAGATACGGTCGATGGTGGTGCACAGATTTCATGGCTTTCGATTTTAAGTTTCATGTTTTTACAACCTAGGATATATTTCAACAAGCATAATTTTGAGTTAGTGATGTATGTGTGTTCGTCTTCTATTGGGTAGTATTCGCTGGGTTTTCTTCTACCAAATTGTATTTCCAATGGCATTTGTGCAAGCCCCGTTGGTTCATCACGGTTTGTCAGTATAGTTACTCAACAAGCAACGGCCAGAGTAGGAAATCATAGCTCCGTGAATGAAGGTTTAATTTTGATATCTGCTTTTTCACGTGGTGTTTGATGTCTCGTGTTACGAGCTTCCACCACACGAGCTGCCTTTGTTCTTCCAGACCTGTCAAATAGTTTGTTGTTTTCTGGCTCATGCAAGTCCTGGAGCCACGTGTTTGGTAACAAGAAATTCCTAAGTCTGCCATATATTAGCATCCACTTTGATACTTTCCAAGAATTGTAAGTATTCTTCTGTTTCTGTTAAGTCCTCATTTGAGGAATGATGTTACAAGTAATGTGATTTTTGCCGTGGCTGTGTACAAATTCTACAGCCCTTCAATTGATCATTTTCGTTAGGTTAGCTGCACGCAAGCCAAAGGAGGACGTGCATATTACGGCATCCGCACCGTAGGGATGGCCATTTTTAATTTATCCATTTACCAGCTGGCGCTAGTATTCCATATGTCGTTTTGTCATCTATTTATTTTCCATACACTGATACTCATGCCATCTCTATGGGTAAATGGTGGTGTTGTGTGTCTTTTGTTCTCATGTTTAAGTACTTTTGCAAGCTGTTTAATGGTTTTTATGGTGGTTGTTTTTCCCGCACGTAGTCTTGGAATAGTACATTATCTGTGGTATTACTGTACTTTTGGTAGTTTGGGTTCAATGGCCTAGTTGTTTTAAGTAATGCCGTCTGGCCATCTGTAAGTCGTGGTGACCTTCTAGCCTCGAGTAATTTGTGGCATCCCCTTTAGAGTGTATTTTTCTGCTTAGTCTGTAAATGAATTGGTCGATACCATGGCGCACATCGTTAATTCTATGGTGATGAGCTTTTCTTTTCTATATGTTTTGTATACAAGGAGAGTATCCGATGTGTGCCCACTTCTAGACTGTTTGGTTTGTATAAGTCAATCGTTTCAAAAGTTCTACTTCCGATTCTCAAATTATCATGGAGTGCATAATGGTTGTTCATTTTAAATTCTTTAATCTTCTGATTGATCCACTATTTTTGTTTTTCAGGTTTTGTGAATGATGGTGCCTCTTTGTCAGCCAAGAATAGTTTGTTGTCGGGTGTGTAGGAAAGCCCATGGATTTGATGCCTGGGTTTGCAATTGCGTGGAACTTTATGGTTGGTTGTTGGGCTTAATTTTGTATTTCAATGGTGATGAGCGGTTTTGATAGTTTGTATGTATTGATGCTGGCGCAAGATTCTAGAGGCATACCTGTTTTCGGGCGTTGGCGGAATCAGTTGCAATGATAGGTTGTCTTCGTCGAACTGGTTTTTTTCACTAACGATGCTAAGGTGATGAACTCAAAAATAGTCATCCCTTGGTCTTAATATCTTGGCGCATTTTTGGTGTCAATTGGGATTCATTTCATCCGCTGTGGGTGTATTACATCTTCTGCTTTTGCTTACAGGAACTTTAGGTACTAGAATAGGTACTTCACCGGATAGGTGCTGGCCTGTGTCTACCATGTACCGTGGTGTATAGGTTTTTCCTTCCATGAAAGTTATCTTGTGTCGATACTTTTGTCTTCGATGCGTTTCCAATTTGACCGATGGTAAATCCTCTGAATGGTGAGTGTCACCGTTTGTAATCTTCTTGTTGGATACCAATAATCTTGCTGCTTAAAGTGATGAGGGATTTGGTAATACCCATGTTGTATTCATCCATGTCGCTTAAACGCAAGGTTGCACGGAATACCGTAGGTGGATGATGCCTTTTTTGGTGTATATCGCCAATCTCACCCGTTTGGTTCTCACTAATGATGTCTGTTTTACCTCTTCCTTGATCCGCCTGTCCAAGGAATATAATATTATTGCTAGCACGCCAAGTGCGGTGGCCAACAGAATCGCTACACATCCGTAGATGTATTTTTACATATTGTTTCACAGCAATCTCCTTTTCAATGAATACTATATTATACCATTTTAGGAGTGTATATAGCAATTTTTCGATATAACACATGGTCGACCTCTAGGTCTTATACTCACCTATGCCATGCATGAGGCCTGCATGAAAGAAGTGTACTCTCTGCTCCAAGCCACAGAGCTGAATCGCCCATACGCCTGTTCACACATTAGGGCTGTTACAATTCTACAGCCCCTTTTCATTATTATTCTTCTTCAATTTCATCAAAAGGAGAAATTTGTATGCTTTGTAATCCATCTGCATGGATCTGGTTCGTCGATATGAACCATCAGCTGTCTTCCTCTGTTCTCCCTACAGAATCACCGTCTGTTAACTCTTTTGCCAGATGTCAGTACATAATTCGCCACGCTAAGATATATAATTCCAAGCACGCTCTCGGATCCCATGGACAGTGCAGCACTCCACATTTAATTGGTCGAACTCTTCCATGCCACTGGTATAAGCGAAAGATACGGTTCCATCTTCTTCAAAATCGATATCAGCAAATTAGATTCGTCATAGGTAGCATATCATCTCGTAACTGTTCCGTTTCCTCTTGGGCACTTTCTTCGCTTCGCATAGAGAACGTCATTCGTATAGATAGCTGTGGCTCCCGTTTGCTCCGTCGCCACTGGAAAGTACTTTCGCTAATAAGAGATTCCTTCTTCTAATGGCTTCCCATGTCCTTTCTACAATGCTACACCGCTCACATGGTTTGGTGTGATGGAGTACAGCATCCAATGCATCGTCCCAAAGATAATTACGAGTAGCCCTTGCGCAACAATTTCTATCGGCCTATGGCAAAGGAAAATGAGCTACCATTGCTTCGCATAGTCGTCAGTGACTAGGAAGCATCCCCTCTTCCATCTCCTCTTCTTCGACGGTATCCACATCTGCGGTAACGGCTGCACGGACTTCATCATCCTCTGGACTCGTTACAGAAACAATATCCCATTGAGCGAGCAAATCCTTTTAAAATCGTCTCCACATCAAAAGAAGTATTTTCTAACAATACTATACCCATACATCCACGTCTCGCGCAATCCACGGGGCCCAGCACCATGTCTCCAAGATGGTCCACGTCATGTCTCCTGGTACTTTCGTCAGCATAACCATAGTACTCATCAGGAGCTGATTATCATCGCTGTCAAGGTCCAATGTTTCTACATTCAAATTCATGATGTGTTCCATAACGCTTTCTAGAGTGGAACTACCGCTAAATTGTCAGACACTTTCATCCATAATCTCTAATAAGGCGTGACTGAAAGACGGCAACACTTCTAGCATATGCGTGTCCCCATCGTAATAGAGCACTTGTCCCACATGACTGGATTTTGTCGGATTATAGTCACAGGTAAGCACGATGCTCTCTTTCCCCTTCCCCAGTAGTCGCAAACAAGCACAGATTTCTCTGTTTTAGATAGGCGCTCGTACTTTGTGACGGTTTTGCATCAGGTCCTTAATATATCCATGTCATCACATCTCTTGCCCTTCTTTTGGAAGATCGGAATTCTAACATTTGACGTGCTGACAACAAGTAGAGATCGTTTGCCTTCGTAGAGGAATCATAGGGAATGTGGACCTTCATGGATGTGTATTCCTTGCTGGACGTACCATTCACAATATTAAGTAAGAAACTAAGCCCTTCCGGCGTATCTGGACTAGCGGCGCAACAATTGATATCCACTCTTGCGAAGAGATGCCTTTCCACTCATTTTAGTGTGCAGACCACAACAGGCACTACCCCACGATAGATGCTATAAATATCTGTCATAAACCGTTCATGCGAACTCGTAAGGCCAGAGTCTACCACATCGATCGTGGCCCTGTTCCTAGCACACTTCGACGAAGATACTTCTCCAATGGTGTTAACTGCAAGACTTTATCTGCTACATAATACGCAAAGATAGCACTTCCTCTGGAATACGTAGTGTGTGTCGCTGACAACGTTAGCCCTGTTTCAAGGCCCTAGAAATTTTTGTATCCAACCGTTTGAACTGTTTTTGCATCTCCTAATGACGCATCCAGCACAACATAGATGTGATGTAAATTACCTAATTCTGCAATGACATTTCCATTTTGATATAACTTAGCACCATACGTATGCCCGCTTCTCTCAAACAGGTGAGTATTTCCTCTACGAATTCATCCCCTTCATCCATGGAAAGCGAAGTACACTGCAATGGTCACGACACCATTTTCTTTATACAGCGATTCTTCATGCACATTCATGTCTTTCTAACATATCCTCCATCAACGATTCCTAATGACTCGCATTTACCTCGTTAAATTGGGCGGGAATATATAGTTCATACTGAATTTGTTTTGTTCTTTTTCTTCTGTTGCCATATTCTTAGTTCTCCACCGTACTCATTGTTTCTCTAAACATGATGACCACTATACAGAGGAGAGCTGTAACTACACCGCCTATCGGCAATCTGTTGGCAGCTCACTAGCGATTAGTCCATTTCTTCGTACAATTTAATGATCTCGCATCGAATTCTTCATCAGTTGAGACCACGTAAACTTCGTTCTCCTCTTCTTCATCAATGCGTGCACAATCACTTCTGGTTCGTCATGTTCAGTGTCTTCTTCTGGAGGAGAGATACTAAAATCCTGCAAAGTCTTTTCCATCATATTGGATTAGCATTTCCTCTTCATAGTACATTTCTTTCTCCATTTTTCGTCCTCACGACAATCACAGATACTTCACCTTCGTAACCTTTGTTCGATCATGGGTAACCTCCTTATGAACGACTATCTCAAATAGCCTATGAAAATGACAACTGCTGCCATCTTATCAATGACTTCTTTCCGTTTTACGACTTACACTCAGCGGCACTAAGGATCTGCCATCACGGTAGATAAACGTTCGTCCCAAAAATACGACCGGTGTGGAGATGACTTCTCTGCATCTTTCCACAGGCTACCCGTTTTGCAGCCCGTTCTCCTTTTGCGTACCATTCATATATATGGCATACCCGCCACTAATGGTGTCTCGCCTCGTATTCACGGATTAGCTCCGCAATACCTTCGAAAGTCTCGTGAGATGTGCGGCGAATGGTTTCGATGCCTTGCGCTGTAATATACAACGTGCATCACGCACGCGACGCCTATGGTCCGACTGCACATCTAGTGCCATGAAATTCGCATTGGCAATTGTTTCGCTTTCACATATTCTTTTTACAAGCTCTTCAATGAGTTCATACTCGTTTCGATACTACGAATCATTCCTTCTTCCGAGCATTGTTGTAAATCTTGTGATATACGTTGGATGTCTCCCGAAATGAGGTACCCCGTAATTTGGCTGAATCGGATTATATCCTTTTCTGCCAACGCTTATGAAACACATGTTGAAATGCTACTACTGGTGTTAACGGTGTTGTTTGAACCGAAAGCTTAATCACCATTGTTTTATCTGAAAGATTCATATAGTACCTCCTTATCATGAGCTTTCTACTGAAAGTCTCATCTGTAGTAAAGCTATCCAACCATGGATTGGATCGTTTCTTTTACCCGGCTACTGAGCTTTGGTCCACTAGCCACTGGATCTTTACCACCAGCTTTGTGCCATATCTGGACGACCACCGCCATTGCCACCAGCTCGCTTGCGCTGCTGCTTTTACGATGTTACCACAATGGATACCTTTGCCCACTACATCTTTCGTAGCCATGCAGACAAAGTTTACTTTATCGTCACCAGCTGCGCACCCTAATAATACTACGCCAGAGCCGATTTTTATCACGAACCACCATCACGCCATATACGCGCAATTCACCCATATCAGATACTGGTACAGAGGCTACTACGGCCGTTACATCGCCTACTGATGAAATTGACCTGCTAAGACAGCGTCAAGGTTACCACTGTTCAATCTTCTCACTTGCTCTAGCTCACGTTCTACAGCTTTCGCATGGTCTAATCACTTGTTGTACTTTACCTACTACTTCTTGTGGTTTTCCTTTCACAAAGAGAAGCTACTGCTTTTAACGTTTGTTCTTCTTGTTGTGCTGGCGGCAAGAGCTGCTTTACCTGCATCACCGCTTCGATACGGCGTACGCCAGAGCCGATACCACCTTCGGAAGTGATACGGAACTGACCGATAAAGCCTGTGTTTTCTACGTGAGGAACCGACACAATTCGATGGAGAATTCTGGCACAGATACGACACGTACTCGGAACCATATCGCCGAACAACGCCATAGCGCCTTTCGCTTTTGCCGCATCAATGGACATAGTTTCTACTTCCAATGGAAGCACGAAGAATTTGTCTCGTTTACCATGTTCGTAATGATTTGTAATTCTTCCACTGTTACTGAGAAATGTGTAAAGTCAAAACGCAAGTAATCAGGCGTTACTAAGGAACCCGCTTGGTTCATACGTGCCCAATACGGAACGCAATGCAGCATGCAATAAGTGTGTTGCTGTATGGTTTACGAGCCATATGTTGACGACGTTCTACATCTACTTCCAAGTGACTTCATCATTCACAGAACATGCTACCTTCTACCACTGTACCTGCTACGGTAGGTGGTGCCTTCTGGTAATTTTTTCGCTGTATGCACTTCTACTTTGCCCAATGGACCTACTATGAAACCAGTGTCACCTAATTGTCCGCCTCCTTCTGCGTGGAATGGAGTCGTTTTTACGATGATAGTTACATCCTGTCCATCTTCAGCACGTTCAATGGCTTTTGCCCTTCACCGATTGACAATACTGTGGATGCTGTTGCGCTTTCATCATCGAAAGATGTTCGCCAGATAAATGGGTGATATCTGGAGTAGCTACTTTTGCGTCTACGTCTTCACGAGCTTCACGAGCACGAGTACGCTGTTCATTCATGGCGCTTTCAAAACCAGCTTGGTCGATAGTGAAAACCAGCTTCAGAAGCGATTTTTCTGTCAATTCCCAAGGGAACCGTAGGTGTCATACAATTTGAATACGTCTTGACCTGGTACCGTCGTAGTGCCTCAGCTTTCAATGCATCCAATAATTGGCTCAACATGTTCAGGCCAGATACCAATGTTTTGGTTAAAACGTTCTTCTTCGTTTGCCACTACCGTTTTACGAAGTCTTGTTTTCTCCACGATATCTCGTGATAGTTCGCCCAAGATATCTACAACGATATCTACTAATGGTACACAAAATGATCCTGAATACCTAATAGACGACCTCATGACGAACCAGCACGGCGCAAAATACGGCGAAGCACATAGCCACGGCCTTCATTAGATGGTATTTACACCATCTGCAATCAATCGCCACAATAGCACGAATATGGTCGGCGATAACTTTCAAAAGAAACATCTGTATTTCGCATCTGCTATGATACGTAACACCTGCTCGCTGTGCCTCAATGATTGGAAAAATCAAATCTGTTTCAAAAGTTACTCTTTATTTTTGTACACAGATGCCAAACGTTCTAAACCAGCGCCAGTATCGATATTTTTCTTAGCCAATGGCTCGTAAGCACCTTCACCAGTACGGTTGAATTGCGTGAACACAAGATTCCAAATTTCAAGGAAACGGTCGCAATCACAACCTGGTGCACAGTTCGGATCGTCGCAACCACGTTCTGGTCCTAAGTCAAAGAAAAATCTCGCTGTCTCGACCACATGGGCCTTCGCCAATTTCCCAGAAATTATCTTCTAAACGGCTGATATGGTCTTCTAGCAAGCCAATTTCATTATGCCATGTATCGTAGGCTTCTTGGTCATCTGGATATACAGTAACGTATAATTTTTCTTTGTCCAATTTGATGACTTCTGTAAAGAATTCCCATGCCCAATGGATGGCCTCTTTTTGAAATAATCAGCAAAAGTTCCCCAACATTTCAAAGAATGTATGGTGACGTGCTGTACGTCCTACGTTTCTTTCAATATCACCGAGTACAATTGACTTTTGGCTTGTCGTAATTCGTGTACAAGGTGGCACTAATTTACCTGTGAAAAACGGTTTCAATGAGCCCATACCAGCACCGATTAATAATAAAGATGGGTCGTTATCTGGAACAAGAGAATAACTCTCTTTGCTTTAAATGTCCTTTACTTTCAAAAATTCAAATACGCTTGGCGTAATTCATTTCTGTCATGGTTTCCCTCCTAAAATTGTCTATTGCCTTTATTATACCACAGATTTTTGATGAAAGTATGCATTTAGGTGAGGTCATTGACGTATACACACTATTGCTATATTAGTTATATCGTTGTTTCATCTCCTAAGCTCACATACCCAGAATTTTGATTAAAAGTTAGTTTATGAACGTAGCTTTCCGTCCGAAAGGTTCTATTGCACGCTCAAAGTTAACAGCGTATGTCAGTTCTTCCTTATTCGGAATACTGAGGCTCTTTTAAAGAATATTTATCATACACCTTTTAAGACCACAAAATTTACCCATGCTTCATCGCATAGTCATGTATCTCCATATCCTGTTTTTGGTCTTTCCATGCATAAAAGGCATCTAACTTTTTTCTTGGGAACTTAATTGACTATACTTTTTGGTATTCTGTATATATAAATTCTCGCAATAACTTAGCTTCTTCATAATGTCCCCAAATTACTAAATTCTTCTATTTTTGCCCTCAATTATATCTGGTATTCCCCCATCAACTGTCTTCTTAATAAGGCTTAAGATATACGATGCATCAATATCTTGTACTCCTACCATAGTACTCTCTCCTTCTAATGGTCTGATAGAACTTCCTCATCCTCATCATGGTCACTAGAATAAATTTTTATAAGCACCAACATACCGCTTCCAACTCTCTTCACACTAATTCCGAAGGCTTCTGAATTCCATTCATAGGCATATATTGCTTAACAAACCTCAGTTGTTTTCTAGCATTCTTATAGGCTACTTTGAAAGTTCCCTTCAGCCTATCATCATCTACAGAGCGCACCCCATCGTGTAGGGTCTTTTAGCACTGTTTTCAAGGCTATCATGGCTGTGCATGTAATTGTCGCACGGCCTACTCATCATAATAAGGGCATAATCACAGAACTACTTTCACCACCACTACCATATAACTTTTAAAGCCTCATTCACATTATATTCCGAGATTCGAGGAAACTTAAAGTTAATTACACTACCAAAAATCTTTGTATTCTCATAGATTCTATTCGTTCTGGAATAGCTTTGAATTAACTTCTGTAACTCTAATTCTCTATCTACATATAAAGTATTTAAATACTTCGAGTCATACCCAGTCAGCAATCGTTCCGCTACAATAATTAAATCAATATAGGATTTTCACCGCTACCTCCTCTAGTCCCTCGTTCTGTGAGATCATCATAATAGACTGATTCATCGTAACTCGCATCATTTATATTAAAACTCAATTCCAGCAAAAGTTGCATAATCTTCATAAGCTTTGAGCGATGAACTCTTGCTCTTCTAAAAACTCCTTTTGATTTTCTTTTGCAGGACTAAAAAGTAACTGCTATATTTAATTCAGCATTCTTTTCCTGTAATTGTAAACTCTAAATAATAGGCAATGGCGCGCTCTCTCTGCTACAGTTAAGATAGCATTAAATAGTTTTTCATGTGACTGCTTTTTCCAGTTTTGTATGATATCAGATACAACACGAGGAATATGCACTTCATCTTGATAAATCAAAATTTTTCTATCTTTAGCCTCAGTTTCAACTTTTAGTTCATCCCAGTTGTTAACCAATTGTTTTTATCATGAGAGAATTCTTCCGATTCCAATAGTATCTCTTCAAGGACCTTTTTCCTTAAAGAATGCATAAGTTTTAAACTCCCCAGTATTAATATATTCTACGTGAAAGCCCAACACATTATTGTCTGCAATAGCTTCATCTATAGTATATCACTAAACAAGGTCCAAATAAGTGCTCTGTTGTTCGTATTCTTTTATTATTATCGCCTATTTTACCAAGTCACCTTACTTTCATCAAACAGAGGTGTTCCGTAAAGCCAAAAACAAACTATTTTTCTTAAAAATAGCTCATTATACTACCCATCATATCTCCCATAGTTGTTCGATGGGCTTTCATCAACAATAAATACAAAATGTTTATCCCCAAGGAATTATCTTGATTCTCTTGCAATAATTTTTATTAGGTTGTGTAGCTTAAAGATTGTGGTAACGATGATTTTACTTAATTTTTGACTCTAATAATTTTTATGTCATCGCTATGCTGTGTTTCATCTACATTGATTCCTTCATACATAGCAAAGGCCTTAAAACGATCTATCGTCCGAGTATCTAGCTCTTTCCTATCCACTAAAAAATATAACTTTATCATACCCAGATTGGGTTGATAAAAACTGTGCAGTTTTGAATGCTGTTACTGTTTTACCAGAACCAGTGGTATGCCATATATAGCCACCATTACCTTTTATATTTCCCATTAGCTTTATCAATAGCAACCTTCCTAATAGCTTGTAATGCATAGACTTGATAAGGTCTCATCAACATATGTCGTCGATCTTCTGCTAATTTTGCATTATCAATAATAACAAAATCTCCCACCATTTGATGAGCCATGGGAATCATCAAAAAGTTATCTACAATATCTTCCCATGAAGTCATTTTTCATTGCACTTGCCATATGCGCTTTTTCCATCATATGACCAATTAAAACAGAAAAGCTTAGATTAAAATGCATCTACCGATTTTTGGTGTGGCAAAATACTGCGTATTCACTTCACTCATAACAATCATCATTTGAGAAAATGCCATAAAATTATTTACAAATTCATTCTTTGCATAATATCTTTGAAATTGATAGATACTTCTTCTATAGATCGATCACTTCGTTTTTGTTCAATATTGATTAATGGCAATCCATTGATGAGTAGAACTATATCAAATCGATGGTCTTCTGTATGTCCCCATACTTCTCTAGCAATTTTGTAACTAGAATCACCGCCACTAACCCTCTTCTTTTTAAAGATTGTCAACGTTATTTTATGGGTTCCTGGTCTCATCACTTGCATCACGTATAATCCCATCTATTTTTCCCCTTTTTCCCGCTTTCTAGAAAGCAGTTTTGCTGCTTCAAAACTATTAGAGATTTGATTAACCCTCGTCATCACTTGTTTGAACTCGTTATCTCGTTAAAGGAACACCTCTAATTTATCTGCATTAAGGCGATTTAACTCTTGTCTCCAATTATTAATTAAATCATCCACCGTCACTCTTCTTTTTATTACCATTTAATTCTTCTGGCGTTTCCCACTTGTACTGTTCCATCCGCTTCACAAAATTTTTCTTGGAACACCCTTTTCCGAACAACTTTTTCTCTTCGAGCCATAATTATCTCCCTGTTAACATACATTTATACTTTTCAATCATAACAATAACAAATTATACCTATTTAACTTCATATTATAGAATAACATATCTCTAGGCCACTTTTTCTAAAAAGGAGTTATTATGATTACTCACCATAAAGAAGAACTTTTTTTGTGATTATTACGAAAAATGGATTATCACATATAAAGAAGGAGCCATTCGAGAAGTAACTTTAAAAATATCACATTACATTATATTGGTTGCGCACTTTAATTCCAACATTACAAGTTTGTGAGATGACACGTACTGCCTATCAACAATTATTAAATGCATTTGCTCAATCTCATGAACGCCAAACAACGATGGACTTTCATATCAACTGAAAGCTGCTATTCTTGATGCTGTTGACGATGGCTACATCGATCGTGACCCTACAAGAAAAGCAATTATCAAAGGTAAAAACACCTCGTCCTAAAAATCAAATATCTAAATCAATTCGAATTACATACTTTTATTATCAAACCTCAATCTCGAAGATTCATTAAATTGGGACTGGCTTATTTTATTAATTGCGAAAAACTGGGATTCGATTTTTCAGAAGCACTAGGTATTACGCCAGAAGACTTTGACTTTTCACACCAAACCCTTCACATTAATAAAAACTTGGGATTACAAAGAAAAATACTGGCTTTCAACCAACAAAAATGCATCATCCGTTAGAAAAAGTCCAATTAGATTGGTATACCATTATGCAATTCTCTGAATTAATTAAGGGGTTACCAACTGATAAAACCTATTTTTGTTCATGGACGAGTATTTAATTCAACCGTCAATGATATCCTTGCTCGACACTGCAAACAATTGAACTTCCTATCATTTCTATTCACGGGTTACGACACACAGCATCACTTCTTCTTATTTGCAGGAGTTTCCATCGCAAGCGTTGCTAGAAGATTAGGGTCATGCCAGCATTAATACAACACAAAAAACGTATTTACACATCATCCAAGAACTAGAAAAATAGAGATATCGATATTGTAATGCGTTCTCTATCAAGTTTAACCTAGATTATCACTGGCCCTAGAGATTTCTTTATCTAACTAAGGTAGTCATCATACATACTATATATGCCACTATATTTTCATTATCAAAAGTCTTCACTTATGCTGATGAAGGGTGATGGCATCGTCTAATTTTCTCAAAAAACTAGAAATCTCTTTTTGTTCATTAAGCTGTCGAAATACTAAGTTGACTTCCTGTAAATCGGAATTATGCAAATGAACTACTGACTTTCCTTGAGCTCTTTTACTCAATTCTTTTTGCTGTTCTCCATTTGAGATTGTTAATGCTAAAAATGTTGGATTTAATAATTCCTTAACCCTTATTACATTTAAATCACCACCAATAATAATTCCCTGATTTTCAATGACCGCAGCACGAGAAATATCTTCTGCAGTCTCACCTGATGCTGGAACTATTACTTCACCACCTTGACTAATAACGAATTATCTTTTTAGTTCAACAAATGTATCTACTTTATTTATAGTAGTTTCATAATTTTGTATAAAAGACGACCATATAGAATAATTGGTTGTCCATCTGATACTAGATCTGATTTAGAATAGCCATTACCTTTCGAGAATGTAGCAACCTCCCCAACTTACGCTGTTCCCAATCTTCTTTAAATTCTTTAAATCGTCTTTTTAGGCTTACCTGCTTTCCATCAGAAATAATTTCTTCTAGATACGCTTTTTCAAGTTTTTCTAATTTATTTAACTTACGCTGATGAAGGGTGATGAGGTTGTCAACCTGAGTAAAAACTTTCCAATATTTTTGCTCTTCTATATTAGGGAACATTGATTTCAGTTTCTAGTATATTCTTATTATAAAGCCGTTTTATTGTGCTACCCTCTAATCCAGCCCACTGAACTCTACTATAAAACCGTAGTAAGAATCCATTATCTAAAGCTCCTTTGTGATTTAACCATACTATATTGGAATCTTGAAATATGCCTTTTCTCCATGATAGACCACAGTTCTTCCAATACTTCCAGATGCAGAGATCAGTATATCTCCTCTTTTGGATGTGAATACTTTTTGAGTATATTCATTATACAATTCTTCTGAAATATAAGAATCGGCTTTTTCCACCGAAAGTACCAATCTTGTAAAACGGTATCTCCTTCCGCAGTAGTTTGCTCTTTATATATTCTTTTATCCATTTCTACTTTGGCTACTTCCCAACTTACGCTGTTCCCAAGATGGCGTATTTAAAAACTCTTTAAAAACGACGTTTCGGTAGTTTTTCATCACTCATTCTATCACCACCAAATCTTGTAATAAAGTTTCAAACTTTCTTCTAGACGAGCAATTTCTTCATCCATATCATGTAAGGTATCTTCATAACGTTCTCTTAACATGGTAATAACACCTATCTCAGATTGAATCGTATTTTTAATATCTTTGTAAATACTCCTTCTACACCATCAAACCATTTACAATATACGAGATGTTCAATTTCTTCATTTGTTAATTGCTAAATTTATTAGATACTAGCATTATTTAGTTCTACTTTAGCTTCTTTATATTTTTATCTATAGATGATTTTTGTTTTAATATTGCCTCAGCTTTCTTTTAGCAATACATACTCTTCACTATTTTTCATAGTTTTTCAACTCACTTGTTATGTTTTCTTTTACAAACTTCCGTTTTGCTTCTCCTGACACCTCTTTTCAAGGCATTCATATAGTACGTCATACTCAAACGTTCCTTCCTCTAGGGCTTTATCGATAGCTTCATTTAATATATCTATGTTCATATCCATCTGAGATTTAATAGAAGTTAAACGTTCTCTTTCAGCGCTAAACAATTTTTCAGATAGTAACACATTAGGAATCACTTCTCCTATCCAACCTTCTTGAGCCATATATGTTTTTATTCTTTGTTTTTTCACCATGTTAGGCTTAGTTAATTTTGCACCTTCATAGAATCCTTTTTCTAGTATAAATTCTAAAGTCATGCATCAACGTTCCTTCCATAATTCAGCAATGATTTGATAGCCTTCATAGGGATCTACAACACCTATGCATTTTTAGTAATTCTTTTCATATCATAAAGCATGGTTTCTTTCACATGTATTAAATTTTTATCGCTGTTAATATGTAATAATTGCTTCCACCATTTTTGAATATATTCTTGTAGGCTATCATGCAAATTATTAAATAAGGCTTGAACCTTTTTATTTTCAAAAATGTCTCGACTTATTTCTTCTGTAGATTTCGTAAAATCAATATAACCATCTCTAATTTCTTTATAAGAACTTTCTAATGTATCTTTTTGCTAATTGATTTAACAATGTTAATCCTTCAAGATTTTTATGTGGGATCCCTCCATATAAATGAGCTTCTACATCTTGTGGAACATCCTTATTCACATCTTCTACATATCTTGGAATATTAAGATTATATTCATTCTTTTTAATTTCATCTATAGTAGTTACATGACTATATCCTGCTATCTCGAGTTTTTATAGACTGTAGGCATCAACAATTTTTGCAATATCTTTTCTTGCAAAACATTATTCTTCCCTACTTTTACAAAGTTTTAGATGCATCGATAATTTGTATTGGCTCTCTAATGTGCGATTTTTCTTCAAGATGATAATACAAACTGAATTCCTGTATTTGTAAATAAATTTCCTGGTAGTCCAATAATTGCATCTATTTGATTTTTATCTACTAACCGCTTACGAATCTCAGCCTCTGTACCGCCTCTGAATAATACCCCATGCGGCAAAACAATGGCCATCGTACCTTTTTGACCCCTAAATGATATAACCCATGCATTAAATAAGCAAAGTCACCTTTTTGAGCTAGGTGGTAAAACGTCAAAATCAGCAAATCTAGGTCATTTACTTTCAAAGGGATATCTTCTCTAGAATTCCATTTTTTATCAGAATACGGTGGATTCATAACAACAATATCGAACTGAACCCCCTCATTAGGTCTTTTCAGGATCTTTCTGGCCAATCTTGTGCTAAGGTGTTACCGTTTTTGATTGTCACTTTTTCAGGACGAATACCATGTAATAACAGGTTCATACGTGTTAAATTGTATGTCTCAGTGTTAAATTTCCTGTCCATAATAGTGCAAATCATCTTGCACCTCACGATTCAAATGTTTACGAACCGTCAACAATAACGAGGCTGGACCCTACTGTAGGGTCATAAATAGATGGATTAGATTTATGAAACTCTGTAGACTTTTTGCCACAATTTGTGCCATGACCTCACTAACTTGTCTTGGTGTATAGAACTCGCCTGCTTTTTCCCTGCATCCGAGGCAAACATACCTATTAAGTATTCATAAGTATCTCCTAATACATCCCCATTTTTGTAGGCTAATCATATTCTAAATCAGAAAAATAAAGAGATTAAACTCTTAATATTTTTACTTCGCTTATTTAAACTCGCTCAACGCTGTATTGCTTACGTCATAATTGATGATGCAAATAACCCTTTAAAGTCATTTTACATCTTTTTGTGCCTCACAATTAATCTTTCAAATTCACTTAGACTATTGCTTACATCATCCACTTCAAAGGTATTATCTTCAATTTTTGTAACCAACTTTGGTACAAACAGTTTGGCTGAATTACACAGCCTAAGGTAGTTTTGATATTTTCTATAAACATATCTTTATATTCATCATTTTCAAAACAGGCTGTGTATTCTTCACTACCTTTTCTTGTGCTACTTCACCCAATTCTGCAAATTTTTCTAAAATAGTCTAATGTTCTATCACTTAAAAAAATTTATAGAACATTAACCCCAACATATAATCTTTTATATTTACTTGCATCCATTGAGCACGTAATTCATTTGCGCCTTCCCACAATATACGCTTTATTTCTTCCGATGTTTTCATTTTTATACTCCTTACGAAACTATTTCAGTATATATTCAGTATAGCATATAAGCAGCCTTACAGGCTGCTTATGTAAAGTTTATATATATTTGTTACCTACACTTAAACAAATTTACCAAAAACGTAATGACATAGAGTCCAATAGCTGTCAGCACAATGGTCCCCCTGGTGCAAAGTCCAGCCAAAAGGCGCTGCACAGTCCGCCGATGACGGATATTACAGAATATACGGTAGCAATACCCCAAGTTTCTTTTGAAGCCCCTGTTTCCATAAATGAGCAGATGCAACAGGGAACTATCATCAACGCACTGATCAATAGAATCCCTACTACGGTCATCCCCATGACAACTACAAGGGCTGTTAAGATGGCAAAAATCATATTCACACGATTCACATTGATACCTACAGTGCGAGCAATTTCCTCGTCAAAGGAGGTAAGCATTAAGGAGTGATACACAAATTTCATGATAATACCCACTACGACAGCTACCACACCGATACCATAAATATCTGTCATGGTTACCGTCAAGATACTACCAAATAAAAAGTTCAATAGTCCAGTGCTAGGCATTTTTACCATTGTAGAAAATACGATAGCCAGAGCTAAGCCTGCATAAAAGAATAATGCCATTATCATATCTGCGTATTGTTTTTGGTAGACGACGCACGAGTTCTATGCCCATGGCAGAAAAGAACGGTCAATATAACAGCACCTAATGGAGGGTATACTTTTCAGTAAAGGATGCCCCTCGTCACACCAGCAAAAGGCAATATGTCCTAATCCATCACCGAGCATAGATTGCCGTTTAATGACGATGAACATACCAATTAGGGGCACATGAGAGCTACGATGAGGCCCTGCTAAAAAGGCACGTTGCATAAATGTATAGGATAAAATATCCATCTTAACCTCCTAAATGCCATGCTAAACGAGAGCCTTGATGACTTTCCATAAAGCCTTTACAAGGTCCATAGTAACAAGCATGTCCATCCACACATAAAATTGTATCTGCTACTTCCATAGCTTCTGTCACATCATGAGTGACCATAATAACAGTGATGTTTTCTTCTTTTAAAGATCGCAACACTTCGTATATGCTTGTTTCAAAGTCGATACCACTGGTTGGCTCATCTAGCAAAAATATAGTTCGGTTTCCGTGCTAAGGCCTGTGCTAACATGACACGTTGTTGTTGACCACCGCTGAGTTCTCCAATACGGCGTTTCAAAAAATCTTGCATGCCCACTCAATTCCAAAGCATCCAAGATGCGTCCTTTTCTATCTTCCTTCGGCACGTGAAATAAAGCGAGTCCCACTACCTCTTCTACGGTAGCTGGGAAATTGGGCTGCATTCTTGTTATAAATTTGTGGCACTAAGTGAATGAGTCCTTTCATTTGTGCTTCTTTCGGACTAATGCCGTCTAAACAAAGATGTCCAGCTGTGGGTTCTAATAGTCCTGCTACCATACGAAGCCAGGTGGTTTTTACCAGATCCATTGGGTCCCACCACCAGTACAAACTCACCTTTGGGAATAGTGATTGTCATATTATGGATAACCGTCTGAGATCCATAGGAAAATTGTACATCTTGTATGTGAATGCCTGCGTGCGTCATAGTTAACTCCTTTATGTTTCTAGTTATCGCATGATAGTGGCAAAAGCTGTAATGACATCATCATTACAGCTTGTGTGTTATAGTACGCGTTTTTGCCCTACATAGCGTGGTCCCCAGTAGCTATCATCAATATCTGCTACGGCTACACCACTGCTAGATGTGGCACTGATGAATTGTCCATCGCCGATGTAAATACCAGAATGGGAAACCCCTGGTTCATAGGTTTCAAAGAACACTAAATCACCCGGTTGTAGATTACTTTTTCTCTACTTTTTACCCACTGTGTACTGTTCGTCAGCTTGACGTGGTAAATCGTAAAGCCAATTTTTGGAATACATAGCGAATATATCCTGAACAATCAAACCCTGCTGGTGTAGTGCCTCCAAATTTATAAGGCACTCCGTAAACGTATTGGCATAGGTCAAAAATCTCTTTTCACATTGCCAGATACAGGTTGATGTCCAACCTTAATCCTTTGTATGTTTTGCCTTTCTTTTTGAAAGTCAGCCCTTTCAGAGCTTTTTGTCTTTTTTATGCTTTAACGTAGATGTGATAGCTGTAGACTTCTCTACTTTGGATCGATATGGGACAATAATAGCGCATCTTTTTCAGAAATTTCTTTCTTTTTAGATACTGTTTTTGTTAGTCGCCGGCAATGGTTTACCCATCAATTTTTATAGGTCACTGCCCCCTAATATACCATCCACTGTTAATCCACTATCCTTTTTGGAATAATCTAACAGCCCACTTTTGTATTTGCATCATATTCGCTAGTTTCCTAGCTTTATAACCAGCAGCGATGAGTTTCTTTTTGAATATCAAGAATTTCACTTGCCTGTATCGCCATATTGATAGGCCCCTTATGTACACTAGTACCTAGAAAAGCCTACTAAATAGAGCAATGGCAAGGTATTGCTTTCTTTTTACTCGTCATAGGACTCCTCTCTTATATACGATTATTTGTCTTCTATGTGACAGTTTATGGTGTCTTTCACCCAATATAACGGTCGTTGTTTGACTTCTTCAAAAATTCGTCCCACATATTTCTCCGATGATACCAATGCCTACCAGTTGCACGCCACCTAGAAGAAGATAGCCACCCCTAGGGTAGACCAACCACTGATAACATTGTCAGAGAAAAAGTGTACGAATAATATGTGTCCAATCATAATCAGGCTTAATAGTCCGCATAGCAAGCCGATATATAAGGCTAAGCGCAAAGGCACTCGAGAAAACGCTGTAATGCCCATCTAAAGCAAAGCGCATCATTTTTCTTTGACACTAAATTTAGAAGTCCCTGCAAAAGCGTGGGGGTGCTACGAAAGTGAAATTCATGTTGCACGAATCCCTAAGTCTCACGATGCCTCGTAAAAAATTCTGCCATGTTCCCGGAAAGATTTCAAAGTCTTCAAAGATTTACGATTCATCAATCGGAAATCAGAACCGCCTTCCACGATAGGAACATTGGCTAATTTATTAAGCACTTTGTAATAGTATTTCGATGTGAAAGCTTTTGCCCAACTAGCATCTTCTGTGGAATCACGAATGGTACGGACTACATCTGCACCTGCTTCCCAATGTTTGACTAGTTCTGGAATCAACTCTGGTGGATGTTGCATATCTCCATCCATAGTGATTACCGCATCACCTTGTGCAGTAATCTAATCCACAGGTCAAGGCTAATTGATGACCCGAAGTTTACGTGCCAACAACAACACTTTTACTTTTGGATCTTGATTACCAATATATCGTAGCATGCCTGCACTATCATCACTGGACCCATCATCGACGAAAATAATTTCATGGTCATAGTCAAGTGTTTGCACACATCTTTGACTGTAGTATAAAAATTTTTCGAATATTATCTTCCTCATTAAATACAGGGAACAACAATTGACAGTAACATAGCTCCTCCTTATGATCTTTACCTATCTATTTTACAGGATTGAGACTGCTTTTGCAAACTTCTGCTGTATATGGCGTTCTTTCCCGCTGTGCCTAGAACGTGCGAACGCCATACACTTCTCCACAAATTTACGTTCCACTGAGGTGCCCCGCTATATATGGCGTTCTTTTCCCCGTTTTTGTGCCTAGAAACGTATAGCACATACACTTCTCCACAAATTTACGTTCCACCGAGATTTGCTCCGAAGTGTATGGCGTTCTTATATCTATATTACTATGCACTTGCTTTCATGAAAATCAGACATAATAGCTACGCCAGTGAATGCATGATTTGCAAGCATTCAATGATAGTTATTCTATGTATACCACCCTAATGCAGTACCTTTAGCAAGGGGATATATATTTGAATTGCCTCGAAACAGTTCTTCCCCGCTTTAACGACCTGATGCCGGGATGTCCTTCTTTGCATGGTGTGGGAAAGATAGGGACTGATTAAGACGTACTCCAAAATTAGGGATTCCCTAGAAAGATACTAACAACTTGATATCATCTTCGTTGTGGACGGTACTCCACACTGTTATAGTCATTCCAATGTTGTTGGAATGTATTCCATAGTTCTTCTTGTTCGGATTGCCAATAGCGTATTAGATTAGTGGGCATGATGGATTCGTGTTTGTCTGTTGTAAGATACTCTCTAGCTGTTCTCGGGTAGTGATGACTTTTTACCATGGTATACTACGGTACTCCCTATAGCATCGCAGAGTTGGATGTACTCTTCAAAGGGTAGGTCTGTGTCACGGCATAGTGTGTACAGACTGTGTGATTTCTCATCCAACTGTCTGTTTCAACACTATCTACTCCTCCTTAAAGCAATCTAGTGCTATGAAGATTTGCTACTACTCTAGATTCATATGCTTTATGTATATCCCATGGTAAATGCTTTCTTCTGTATGATTAATACAATGCTTTATCATACTTTTGTAGTCTTTTCTACTCTCTGGACAGTGCTACACCATATGTTGCTAGCTCATGCATCTTTTCAGTAGCTGTCGATTTCGTAATCAACACTAAGGTATCTATAGATGGATTATTTTTCTTCATAGAGCACATCGATATAATCACTCATCACCACTTGCATTCCTAAAGGCTTTTCACATCTTCCATAGCTTCTGCTACGGTTCTACTATCAGCAATTTTCAAATTGTGCATCCTTCTTCTTGTTTCTTTTCTTCTGAGGAATGTTCACCAATGCCTGTGCTGACGCCTGCTGAAAGCTTTCGTCGCTGCTAATGGTAGGGACGCCGTTACGGAAATCGTGGCTGTTTCTCGAGTGGAAATCGTAATATTAGCATAGGGGTAGAATAAGCGATACGCCAAGATAACTTGTACAATTGAGCTTCTCCTACGTCACCTGCATTGATGGTATCATCATTAACGATAGGGCGCAGGCGTGGGCATGAAATACTAATTTCTCCATGCGGGATAGGCTCGTTGTAACAAATGGGCATGCAAAGCTGTGGCAAAGGCATCTTTTTCGGAAATCATCCAGTCCCAATAAAGCAGCTAACCCTACTCACGCATGCCCTCCCTCGCAAGGCTCGTTCCTGCGTTTCTAAGTCGGTATGGAAAGATACTTTTATTTGCCCTAACAAATGCAATGTTTTATAGTTTTTCCCAATTATATGTTTCTTGGAATACCGTTACATAATCACAACCACATTCTCGTAAGGTACCATAATCGTCTACATTGGCAGGGGTAAATTTCTACGCCTACTACTTTGAAATATTTTTGCTAATTCACAGGCACGACCAATGTACGAGATAGGACTATGGACGTTCACTTTCCCCAGTCAAAATTAAATATCTTGTAATCCTGTTTTTGGCAATATTTTTAATTCTTCTTCAATACCCTGCTTCATCTAACTTTGCCCGATGGATCTGATTTTTACAGTTGAAACCACAATACACACATAGGTTATCACAATAATTTGAAATATATAACGGTGTAAACAAATATACAGAATTACCAAAGTATCGTGTTCGTACGGCCTTTTGCTTTTTCTGCCAGTTCTTCCAAAAATGGTTCTGCTGCAGGAGATAATAAAATTTTCAGTCCTTCTATATCAATGGTATCTTCTTGCAACACAGGCGCACATCATCTGCATGTGTAGTGAGTCGTATGTATATTGCTCACGTTCTCGTAATACCGTTTTCTAAAAATGGGACTTTCAATTTTGATCCATATGGGGCGATACTTTCAACATGGATCGTCTATATGGTATCTGGTGGTACTAGACATAGCTTGCTCTTTCCTCATATTGTCAATCTATCACTGAGCAGCATATTCATCAATTCAGCTCAGTATTTTCATAAGGTTCATCTTACTAGTTATCTTGTATCTACATATATGTACATCATATATATAGCAACGATATCACCTCTATTATCGTAAAAATCCGGTCAACGGTGAGGATAGCGCTACCACCTGTTTCAAGAGTTGGCCCTAATTTTGACAAATATGCTTAATCGTCCTGCTTGGATGAGCTAAACCAAATGCTTTTTGCCATACCCTCCGAATATGGCTGCAGAAGCTACGGCAGTATTTGCCACTAATCGCAGCTACGCCCATTTCCATAGCTTCTGCTGCTTGGGATGGAGCACCAATACCAGCATCTACAATGATAGGCAAATCAATTTCATTCACTAAAATTTTGATAAATTCCTTTCGTCTGCAATCCACGATTGGATCCGAGTAGGCGCCGCTAATGGCATCACTGCAGCGGCTCCCAGCATTCACTCAAATCACGAGCCACTTCTAAGTCTGGATACATGTAAGGCATAACGATGAATCCCTTCGTTTGCTAGATTTCTAGCTCAGCTTTAATGGTCTCCCATTGTGGGCAACAAATATTTAGAATCTTTCATGATTTCTACTTACAAAATCTCCAGACCTGTAGCTCGGGATAATCTAGCTAACTGCACCGCTTCTTCAGCATCTCTGGCGCCACTTGTGTTAGGGATTAAGATAGTATCCTTTGGGATAGCATCTAATATATTTTCCACTCTCCACCCTACCGCACGACGCAAGGCTAGGGTAATCATTTCTGTCCGCTCTCTTCTAGGACAGCCTCGATTAAGTCGATAGAAAATTTTGCCCAGACCCCAAGATAAATCGAGAATGCAAATGTATGTCACCCTAAGGTCCATGTATCTTGTGTTTCCATATCTTTCTACTGAAAGTGTCATAGGTTCCTCCTTAATCAATGTCTTCTCCGTGTAATAATTGAATCACTGCATTTGCCATATGTCCGCTGCACACCATAACACGAGCGGCTGTAATTTTTCCGATAGAATCGATATCACTACACCATCACCGCATAGATACCAACGATGATGTCTCCGTTCACGGCGGATACCATTACTATCACCCCAACCCGCCATGCCGGGAGCAACCTACTAATAAGGCTCTGTGGATGGGTTAAAATAACTTCTGTCATCACGCTTTTTGTAACAGCTTTTGTCCACTAGCTTCTACGACCATGTCACAGCCATCAATTAATTCAGATAATCTCTCTGGTGTAAGGCATTCGTCATGAACGATGACTTCACAGTTTGATTCATCCGATTGAGATGGCCTTTCATAGCCTCCACTTTTTAAACACGCCCTACATCATTCACATCATAGTATTGACGACCTAAAGTTACTTTCATCCACAACGTCCAAAGTCTACGATTTCAACTGGCCAATTCCAGCACGGCACAATGCCACTGCCACATGGGAACCAACACCGCCTACACCGATGAGCAGATACTTTTTTATCTTGTAAAGATACCATTTAGCCACCTCCTACAAAGGTTACTACTTCCATTGTGTCTGCAGCGCTGACACGAGTCGATTCCCAATCCGCTTTGAAAGAATTTTGCCATTATATTCACTACAATGCGATCAATGCGAAATGCTAAGGGCTTCCAGTACCTCTTGTACTGTTTGCCCTTCATAATGATAAGTTGCTCCATTTACTTTCATCATGTATCCTCCTAACTATGGCGTTTGATATACTATCTATTCAAACTAGCATCATGCCAATGCATTTCAATCGCGTCTTTCACTACTAGTAAAAAACAGCACGAAAAACCATACCCGCGGTGGTATGCCCCTTCATGCTGTAGCACTCTATCGTCTCACTATTCTGTTCTCTTGTAGCATCCACTTAGATGTACCTTCCATTCTGTACCCATATCTGATAGTACCATCCTATGAAAGATACAAGGACATCCTGTTGGATGTCCTCAGTATGATCGAATCAAACTTATCCTACGTTGGCATTATCCAAATCAGGTTATGGGTCAAAAACTTTCGTTTACTCTCAGCCAGTAGGCTCCCCCAAAGTTCTCTTTCAGTATACGCTGATACGACTGCAATTTTTGCAAGCCTAAGTATCCAACAAAATCTATTTATGACGACGTAACATTGTCATGTAGTAAGACATGTTATCCTTTTCGCTTAACACAGAGCATAATTTTTGATGACAACGATAGGTGTCATTTGGCTATCATTACCAAATGGGTTATCGATCAAAATTTGCTGCAATTTGTTGCGGTTTTAATCCACGGCTATGACCTAAAATAGCTGCTCGTTTTAAATCATTCACGTCCGCTACACAAGCTCCCATAGGCTCCTGTAGCTTTCATGATAGCATCCGCTACTGCATGTGGTTGTTTTGGTCCATATACAATACATTTATCAAAAGGTGGCATCGTACCTGTTACATCATCTGTTGAGGATGTGGTGCGTGCCATTTGATAGAACACGCCAGATTTTTTAAACACTTTAGCTACGGCTCCACAGAAGAAGGCAAACATCATTTTTCCATTCCCCTTCTTTATCCATAGCTGCTTGCATACCATACTACAGATGCCATAGAACCATCTGGATGGATAAAGCGATTTAAGAAATTTCGCTTGCCAAGATAGCTTTTTAACTCTTCTGGTCGTGTAAACTCCCTTGCGTGATAGCCACTACGGATTCTGCGACCACACAATATCTTCTGGTCCAATATAAGGACCTGCAAATTCTACGATAGCCTCTACGATATCATCTTTATTCGTTAAAATGCGTGCGGATTGGTAAAAGTTCTAATTCTGCCATGATATACCTCCTATTTACGCATTGCTACTTCTAACTCTTCTGCAGTTAGAGTAATTCTAGTTTTTTGAAATACGGTATGCCTCCCGACCTACCACTTGATGGTAAATATCAATAGGCATATCTGGGAATCCCACTAAATCTTTTACGAATGTTCCCACTATTAGCCGTCATACTAGACGCAAACGAATGGTACTGCCTTTGTCGTTGCTTTTATACTCAAGGCTTCCCAATAGCCATCATGACGTTCTGCTTTTTGCATCGGTCAACCACGATTGAATGATACATTGTCGAAATTGCTCTTGTGGTAACAAATGACGAGGAACATATCCATGATAGTTCCGTATTGTTTTGCCTCTATTCACAAAATGGAATATCTGTAGATAATACGACTCGATCAAAACTAATATCTTCCACTACAAATGGAGTACGACGTTTTCACCATAGATTACTGTATCTTCATTGCCTTGGCGCCATGCAAAGATGCGGTAGAGCGATATAAATGATAGCAATGATACAGGCTATCCACACTAGGGTATCTATGAATGTGTAAATATACATAATTCCTCCTATAGAGTAATGAGCTTAGCTTCTAAGCTAGTATCCTTGAAAATATCTTGTACGATAGAGCGTTACTCGATCTGCATGGCTAGTAACACAAACTTGTATAGAGCCTATTCTACCTGATGTCTGTTCCAAATCTTCTCCCGTACAAAAATAGCTCTACAGCATCAGATGTTTCCCACGCAGGGTCTACAAAGCAAATACGATTATCCGTCAATTCTTGCAATACAGGTTCTACTAAGGGATAATGAGTGCAACCCTAAAATGGCCACTTCCACATTTGCCTCTACCAATGGTTGTACATATTCTTTTGCACATGTCGTAAAACTGCATCATCTAAATGACCTTCTTCAATACAGGCCGCTAAGCTCTTTACAACCTTGTTCTACCACTTTTACATGAGGTTTTTAAACTGATGCACCGCATCCATATGTTTATGACTATTAATACGTCGCTACGGTAGCCATAATGCCTAAAGGTCCTTTTACGCTTTCTGTTTCACTCTTGATGCGTAGCGCATCATGAATCCCCTGCGACATGCCACAATAGGTACATCAAAACGTTTGGATAATTATCCAAGGCTACTACAGAAAAATGTATTACAAGCGATGACTATCAGTTTCACTGGCTGTGCTACTAAAAATTCTGCAATCTTAGTAGCTATGCTTTCAATTTTCCTCAATTGGCCTATTCCCCTACTGGATTGTTTCGCACTATCTCCGACATAAATAAAATCTTCTTCTGGAAATTCCTGTACTGAGCACAGATAATACAGATAATCCACCGATGCCAGAGTCGAATACTCCAATAGGTAATTCTTTCTGTATGGGCGTCATTCCCTACTCCTCCTCTGCTACGGCTTTCATAGGTTTTGAAAAATACATCTGGCAGCGAATTATTTTTACCAGTTTCCTTTGAGAGTGAAAACACATTTTGTGTCTCCCTAGTACATATCAGCGCATCATCACTGTCACGGATAATCCGATATGTGAAAGTACATTGCGCCCGCGATAAAGAAGCCACCGTTAATTCTACCCGCAATACATCATCAAAACGCGCTACTTCCTTATATTCACAGCTCACTTTTGTGATAGGGAAATACGATGCCTTCTTGCATCATGTCCCATAGACTAATGCCACAACGGCGAAAATATTCAATTCTTCCCCATTTCAAACCATCGTAAATGATTCGTATGATGGGCAATCTCCATCATGTCCGTTTCATAAATCGGACACGCAATGATGTAGAAATCATCGTATACTACCTTTCCTATGCAATAAGAGGCTCCAAAGAGCGCCCTTTCACTACTTAATCAATTGATCAGATAGGCACAAATTTTTGTGCTTTGTTTCTTTATGAGAAGCCTTAATATAACGATTAGCTACTTTCATAGCAATTGCTAATACAGCTACATCATCTACCCAGCCAAGACCTGGTACACTATCTGGGAATAAAAATCGATAGGTAAAAATCAAATATCCTAAAGAGCCCCAGCAATAACTAGCTTTCACAAATTTTGGTGTGTCTTCATCACGTAAACAATAATATAACATAACTGCTTTTCGTGCAAACATAATATTACGGCCCATACGATTTACAGTAGACATAAAAGCATCAGATGTAAATGTTTTTCCATACTTAAGGATTTGTAAAAGATATTCATAGTGATGACTCTCTGATTATTGTTTGAACTTATCTTTTGCTTTGTTCTGCTAAATCGATGGCTTTTTCTTTTGTTTGTTCCGCTAATTCCACTGCTTTCTCTTTCACAACTTCTGCTTTTTCACGAAATGTCTTGCACCGCTTCTGTGCTTGATCAATCGCTTTGGCTGTCAATTCAGAAGCTTTTTCTTCAACTTGCTGTAGTGTTGGCTCTACTGCTCTTTAACTTGTTGGTAATTTCGGCTCTACTGAATGCATCTTTACATCTTGCATAACAGCTTGGCTTTTTCCACTACTGGTTCTACTTTTAGTTTGTAAGGAATCATTTAATGTTTGTCGCACCGTATCTGCTTTTTCATAGCGGCTCTTGTGTACATACTTGCTTTAGATGCTGATGTACCAGCTACAGCACCCTGTTAAAGACAATGCTTCAGTTGCTAAAATTTTTAAGCAAGAGCCTACACGCCTTTTTGCAGCATGACGAGCATTATCTAGCAATTCTTCATTACCACTTTTCTCTAATGTATCTTTTCACCGTAGCTGCCAAGATGGATACTGCCCCTACTGCAAGGTCTTTCACAGCACCAATATTAGCTAATACATCAGCACCAACGAAAAGGAACTTGCAAAGCCTTTGCGCACTTGCTAAGTAATCGTACCAGATACCTTGCACATCATCTAAAAATCTACAGTTTTCATTACCCAAACGGTTTATCACGAAGTGTGTATTCGCCAATGTGACTACTGTTTCTTTATTATGTTCATAAATATCTGACCAAAGCGTTGACGATATTCTTCAAAATTTAGGACACGCTGGCATACCATCTTCAATCCATTTTGGCTAGCCATTTTACCAACACCATAGGTAATAGCTGCTGCCACGGGCACACGAAGAATCACTGTTGGTACCAATGTACATAACTAAAGGCTGCTACAGCACTTCCCACCAAGGCCTACTAAAGAAAAGCCAGTAACACCTTCTTTTCGCAGGGGCATGCACCATGAGCTTGAGCAATGCGCGATACCATGTATACATCATTTGGCCAACAAACCCTGGATAATTAAATTTTTGGTAACGCTGCGATACCCAGCTGCACGAGCTGCTGCCCAACGGCAAATCATTTCTACTTCTTCTTGTACATTTGTTGCTTGAGTTAGTGTTTCGCATTATTTGTTCAACTGTTCCATATCTGTCTCCTATACTTACCACAAAACGCTAAGTGTCAATGTACTTACTACCCTATTGTATCAAATTTCCCATGAATTACCAACTTGTTAATCCACCATCTACAGTCCAAGCTGCTCCCTGTCACAAAGAGGCTTTTCTCACTGATTAAAGAAAATGCAATGACTTCTCCCACTTCCCTGCGGTTGAGCAATCCCGTCCCAATGGATAATGTAAACGCCATTTCTTCTTGGCTTTTCGCAATATCCCCCGATGGTTCATTGAGCCAGTGTTTCGCCACTAATGATGTATCTACATCACCAGGGCACACACAATTGACACGAACACGATGCGGTGCCATTTCTAGGGACAAAGTGATTTCGTAAAAGCTCACTACGGCCCCTTTGGATGCTCCCATACACTGTACATGCCATTTCCTTGCAGTCCTGCATCACTAGAAATGGTCACAATACTGCCATGTCACTTGTTTCAAAGTACAGTGCTGCAGCTTGGCACAAGAAAGACAGTTCCTTTCACATTGGTTCCCTATCATCTCATCAAAAACTTTTGCTCATCCACCTCCTCTAATAAATCGTCTTCATAATATCCAGCTGCCGTTACTAAGTGCATTTGAATTGCCAAATAAACGAATCGTATCTTCCACGATACGTCGACAATTCATAACCTTTACTCACATCACCTTGTACAAATCGTAACTTTTCGAGGAAATGCGGCGCAATTTTACTACCGACTTCTTGTCCATCCCATTCATTTACGGACCGTTAATCACCACACACCAGCCTTGTTTGCAACAACAGTTCGCTGTAGCAAAGCCTATGCCGATGTGCCGCCGCTAATTAATGCTACCTGATTATCACTAAATTTCTTTGCATAGTCACTCCCTACTATATAATTCCCCTGTGAAAGTAAATAGTCATAGGACAATTTTCATTAACATCGTCAAGAGACATGCAATAAATACAAATCGTACTAGTCACCTGCACCTTTTCACCATGGCTAATTTAGATCCCAGTCAGTAGCGCCAATAATCTGTCCGCTGCATGCTGCTAAACCCATAGCCATAATTCACTTGATCCATATGATGAACACCAGCAAGGACCCAAAGTTACTCACTGTATTTAGCACTTTGCATTCCCTGATGCGCCTAAGAAATCATAGCCCATAAACGAAAATAAAAATATTAAAAACACCCCTGTTCCAGGACCAAGAAATCCATCATATAAAACCAATGACAATAGCCACTCCCACATACGCTAATAGCTTCCACCCTGTTTTACGTTCCACTTGTGCTATGGTACCCCAATCTGGTAGCTACCACAATGAATACAGTACCAATAATAGCAATAATAAGGGGTTTTAAAAATGTCGCCTGGCACATAGACCGCGATATAGCCCCCAATCATGGACATGACGAGAGTAAATGGCATAATCCATTTTCACAAAATGACCAATCTACTAATTTATTTCTAGCAAAGTTAATCATTGCTGTGCCAGACTCCAAAGACACTAGATAGTTTATTGGTTCCCTAAACACGTAGCTACTAGCATAGTTTGTCAGCATCATAGCTGGCAAGGAAATCAGCCCTCCACCTCACGATGGAATCAATAAATCCTGCTAGGGCTCACGCAAAAATAGTATGACACCTATGAGTAAATCACCTTCCATAGTGTGAGCCCTCCTCTCTATCATACATCTTTGATATATTTCATTCCCTATACTTCTAGTCCTCAATACGAGGTAAAATTTTTATTATATCCATCGGCACCATAGTTTAAGCATCGTTTTAACACGGCTTATAGTGCGCCGTACTAGCTCCTGTTAATTCTACGATTTGCTCATACCCTGTGCCAGCTTTTCAACAATCGTGCCACTTCTAAGCGTTGAGAGATAGATTTTCAATTCTCCGATGGTACAAATATCTTCAAAAAATTCATAACATTCTTCTAGTGTTTCCAAGGACAAGACTGCTCGAAATAACTGGTCATGCATTGGATTCTTTAAGTTTTTGATTCAATCTTCTACTCCTTCATTGATTCTATTCAGAATGTACTTTATTTCACTACCATTATACCATAGGAAATGACTCATACATATATCATATAATTCATTGATTTCTTATACAGAACAGAGGTTAGTTGATTATGTAGTATCAACTAACTCTCTGATCTATAGTTGTTGCTGATTCTATTCATTAGAATGCTGGGATAATCGATCCTTTAAATTCATCTTGAATGAATTTACGTACTAGCTCAGATTGATAAATAGACAATAATTTTTATATGTTTCATTATTTACATCTTCTGTACGAACAGCCATTACATTAGCATATGGAGAGTCTGTGCTTTCACTACAACAGCATCTTTTGTGGGATTCAAACCAGCTGGGATTGCATAGTTTGTATTGACTGCTGCTACATCAACGTCGTTCAGAGAACGAGCGATTTGTGCCGCTTCTAATTCACGAATTTCAATGTTTTTTTAGGGATTGCTTGTAATATCTGCTACGGAAGATTTTAAGCTACCACCATCTTTTAATGTAATCAAACCAGCTTGTTGTAATAATAATAAGGCACGACCACCATTTGGTTGGATCATTTAGGAATCGCTACAGTAGCACCATTTGGCACATCTTTTCAAATCTTTATATTTATAGAGTAAATGCCCATTGGTAATAAGATTGTTTTTGCCGATAGATTGAATTTTTCAAACCTTTATCTTTCACCATATTATCCAAGAATGGTTGATGTTGGATAGGTTTACATTTCAATTCTTTTGATCTCAACGCAATATTTGGTTGAATATAATCGCTGAACTCAACCACTTCAATGTTCAATCCTTGTTTTGCTGCTTCACCTTTTACAAATTCCATAACTTTTTGCATGAGGACCTGCTGTTACACCTACTTTAATTGGTGCATCTGCTGCTGGTTTTGCATCTTCTTTACCGCATCCTGCTAGTAACAACTACTAAAGATGCAATGGCTAATAAACCGACTAAAATACGCTTTCATAGTATCTCTCTTTATTTTTATTTCACTTTACGGGATAAAGTAGTCACCTAAACTTTGGATGACTTGGACTAAGACAATTAAAATAACGATAGTTGCTAACATCACATCACCTTGGAAACGTTGGTATCCATAACGAATAGCAATATCCCCAAGACCGCCACCACCGATAGCACCTCGCCATAGCAGAATAGCTAATCAAGTTAACGATTAAGACTGTAATATTGTCGATCAATGTTGGTAACGCTTCTGGCAACAACACTTTCCAAATAATCTGCAATGGAGTAGCCCCCATGGATTGAGCTGCCTCGATAACACCGCCATTCACTTCTTTGATAGCTGTTTCTACTAAACGAGCCAAGAATGGGATGGCCGCTAAGGTTAATGGTACGCAAGCTGCGGTAGTACCAATGGATGTGCCTGCCACTAAGCGAGTAAATGGAATGATGGCTACCATCAAAATGATGAACGGAATGGAACGTGTGGCATTTACGATAGCACCTAGCACTTTATTCACCGCTTCATTTTTGCATGATATGACCACGACTAGTAATCACTAAAATCACGCCCAATGGAACACCTAATAGAACAGCTACTACTGTAGAAATCACCGTCATTTGTACAGTTTCTAAGAAACCTTGTATCAATAAATTAATGATTTGCTGTGACATAACCGATCACCTCGCTTCCAATTGGTAAATTATGTAAGTAGTCGATAGCCGCTTCCTGATTTAGCACGCTCGCCTTTTAATTCTACAATCAAATGACCAAAGCTCATATCTTGAATATAATCTACACCACCAAACAAGATACTACATCTGTATCAAACTTTACGGATAATGCTTGCTACTACAGGGTTCATCTGTTACATTGCCTTTGAAAGTCAATCGAACAATCGGATTAGCACCTTCTACCCACGTTTCATTCATCGTTAAATGAGCCAACGCGTCTTCTGGCAAATCATGAGTGATGATAGCAGACACAAAACTCTTTCGTAGTGGCTTGTTTTGGTTCTGTAAACACATCCACTACAGGACCTTCTTCGATGATAGTGCCACCCTCGATAACCGCTACACGATCACAGAATTTCTTTGATGACATTCATTTCATGCGTGATTAACACAATAGTCAAGTTCAATCGACGATTGATATCTTTCAACAATGCCAAAATAGATTTTTGTCGTTTGTGGGTCTAATGCGGACGTAGCTTCATCACATAATAACACTTTTGGATTGCTAGCTAAGGCACGGGCAATACCACACGTTGTTTTTGACCACCGGACAATTGAGACGGATAGTTGTCTAAACGATCCGACAATTTAACAATGTCTAAAATTGGCAAAATACGTTCTCTAATTTCTTCTTTAGACAATCCTTGTAATTCCAATGGAAATGCCACATTTTCATAGACTGTGCGGGATGAAAGTAAATTAAAAGTGTTGGAAAATCATGCCGATGTGTTTTACGTTCTTCACGTAGTTCTGCTGTGTTCAACTTCGTTAAATCACACCGTCCACAATAACGGTTCCAGATGTGGGGCGTTCCAACATATTGATACAGCGAATCAAGGTAGATTTACCGCACCAGATTGACCGATAACACCGAAGATTTCACCTTCTTGTATAGTTACATTAATTTCTTTCAAGGCTTCCACGCGGACAGCACCTTCATAGACTTTTTGAATCCGTTTTAAGTTCTATCATGAAATCCTCTCCTTTTCAAACTAAATAAAATAAGAGCTCTCAGTTACCTAAGAGCTCTTGGGTATCCATAAATTGTACAATGTGAGTAGACACACTGTCAATAATTCCCACTATACTACTTGCCTATGGTTTATTATAGTTAATAATTTATAACAAATTTATGAAGACCTGTTTAGTATGTTATAACTATTCTAATTACCTTTCTATATGCAGATATACTATTGCCGTTTACATGGTTTACATACTAGCTAATTGTATTAATCCGTCACATTTTGCAATAAATACCTAGTCAAAACTACCACAGCTTTTGCTGTAATCAACTGATACAGCCCATGACCTGCAAATCAAGATGCAAACTTTTTTAGCATGTCTTGCTTTTTCAGGAATGACTGGCATCAATTGGAACTAGAGTGCCAGAATAGACACCATAAAGAACTATACACTTTTTACAATGAGCACCTGCTAATGAGCATGTCATCCATATACGTTTTTGTGCCTAATACTTTCACAGTCATTGCATATGCCATACTACCAATAGCCACCACTGGTACAACACAGGTATTGTCAACATACCTTGTAAACAAATGCCATCGAGTGGTGTCACACATGCCACTACAAATCCCTCCACAAACCCATAGCGCCATGTAGCGATGCCGTACAAGCACCCTACGATGGAGCCCACAAAAAATTGCACTAAACCGTGCATAGGAATAATCATGCGAAGAAATCCTTGGCTTAGCAAAGCAATAGCTAAGAGCAGGCACTTCCTGTTATCGTTTTTGACTGACATTATGCTAACCCTTCTTCCATTAAATGTTGTAATTGTTCAGCTAATACTTTTGCTGCTTTACTGGTTTACCATCACCCTACAGGTTCACGATTCAAGGTACTAATCAGGAATGACGCCACCAATGGTATCGGTGAAAGAAAATCTCGTCCGCATCTTTTAGACGCTTCATCAAATTCACGTTCAATGACTCGTAATACCAGCCGTGGGTGCTACTCGAGTGACAATCAACTGATCTAGTAATACCTTTTAAAATATGATGATCAGCGGGATGGGTATAACACACACCATCTTTCATGACAAATAGATTCGATGTAGCCCTTCTGTGACAATGCCATCACGCACTAGGATCGCTGTATAAGCACCTTTTTTTCTCCGCTTTTCGTCTGTGCCAAAAATATTAGAATTAAAGTTTGGCGTTTTAATGTCTACCCGAGCCCAACGATCATCTGGCAGGTAATGCCTTTTACACCATTTGTAAGACCCCTAGGTCCGTTGTAATTGGCTTTGATGAACATATACATTTGCGGTTCTAATTTAGAACGCTCAAAGGCATGATGACGTGCGTCACCCTACGAGTGATTTGCAAAGTAGATGTATCCATCTAGTAATTTCACTTTGCTCAATCATGATTTCGTGCAACTCTTGCAATTCATCAGTGGCATGCGTACAGGAATATCCATTTCGCGCATAGAACGATACAGACCGATCTTGGTGATAGGAAAAGGCAAAACGCACGACCATTGTACACACGCACTACCTCGTATACGCCATCACCAAAACAATATCCCTCTATCATCAAGACTAACCACCTTAGCACCCAGACTCTACCATTTCTCCATTAAAATATGTTAATTCTTTCATAGTAACACCTCATAGTATACATACGAATCAAGTATCACTTTCATTATAGTACAGACGAATATAAAAATTCTATATTTATTTACCTAAGAAATACCACACATTAGATTTTGGCAATGTTTCTAATCCTTTTTGTCACCCCAAAAGACCAAGATGACCGCGCTCACATACATAGCACGTCTGTCGTTGTTGTATATCCTAATCCACCGATTTTGCAATATTTTGATCTATGAGAATCAACATAAACGGATGTACCAAATAAATCCCATAGGACGCATTTCCCAATTCTGTCCAAAAGGTTTCCACGATGTCACTCATGGATGACACGGTGAACGCCCACACAAAAAGATGCAGCCCTGCCTGCATACACAACTTTGTGGACTTAGTTGATGCACTGTGTAAATGGCCTCTAATCGAGTATAGCCCCCACTCTGCCATCACATAATAATAGGAGCCTAACAGTGCCACAAGGATACGATAAATCCAACGGTGATACCAAACACCATGGGCATCAATCCATCCAGTATCGCATCAAATCGTTTCTGCTAATAATCCACCTAAAAGGAAAAATCCATATAAAATCACACAAAATAATTAAGGCGCGCATACTAAAGATATACTGTAACCATTCTTGTTCAAACTTCACGGAACCCGCCGTGCTAAGAAGACCAATAGTTCACCGCCACTTTGTGAAAAACAATACCGTCATACTAAGAATAGGCGCTTTCAGTATGGACCGTAGGGTCCATCGCCAGCGTGGCATCAAAGGTAAAACCACAGAAGTAGGGACTAAAAAGATACAGGTGATACATGCCATCTCCCAAAGAGTAGAGTCAGTCCCAGTACATGGCATCAATCCCCAGGCGCTAGGGCTAACACCGCATTATAGGCTGTATATAAAATAGTCCATCAATGTATGGATAGAGCACCACCTGCAGTGACGACGCAAAAGAAAGTCAGAGTAAGAAATTCGTCTTTACCACATTGATGCATGCAGTAAACACAGCGAGCTGTGATAAAAGAAAAAGGCTGGCACTGTAAAGCGGACACAATTTCCTGAACGGTCCCAATAGGATGTGTATAGTAATCGCAGGGTTCGCTCAAGGCATGGGACCCCACATGGATACCGATCGCACCCAACATACACATAGGTCTGCATATAAGTGATGGTCGGTATAGCTGAGTTTCTCATAATTCCTCCAAAGGGGCCACGCCCTTTCTTAGGCGACATAACATTATTGAGCTTGTTTCACTTTTGCAGCTTCAGATCTCGCTTTTCTTTGTAGCAGGTGCCTTGCTCTTGCTTCCGCCTTCGCTTTCGACTTCTGCTTTCCAGCCGTGCTCGTTCTGCCAGCTTCACGCTGTAAGCGCTCAAACTCTTTTGTGTAAAGGAGCCACTGGTTCACGACATAATAGCAATACCTAGTTTCACAAATAATCGTCCATGGGAAGTCGAGCCGATACGGTACGAGGTTTATCTTTAAATAAGTTTTCCGCAAAATCTTAGCCGTTCCCCAAGTAACTTTCTAGCTATCATTTAAAAGGTACCTGTATATTTTCACATTGTCTGTACGGATAGACTCCTGCATCGATGCACAGATTTACGGATATTGGCTTGGTATGCCCAATTTGTCTAGATATTGTTGGGTCAACATATTTCGATGCTTTGGTCGTCCATATGTCATTGTAAAATACCTTGTGCTATAGCATAGCCGATGGTATTACTTGCCGTATTCCAGTCCGTTATAAGCACTGACGATACAGTAAATCTGTGGTACATCAACCCAGGACCAGTGTGTTATCTGAACCATTGGAGTAAGCAATGTCTGCAATGCTACTCAGCGGCACTCCTTGTGCATAGATGCTTGAATACGATCTAAAGAAATTCATTAGTGCTTCTAGAAATCATTGGGAAATTTTCAAAGCTCTGACTCTCACCTGTGACCATACCCAGATGGGCGTATTCACTGCTAATAGCACCGATGGTTTTGCCTTTAGACTTTTCATCGTGCCACCCTACAGCCACCACATGTTCCGGCAATCGTTTTTCTACCTTTCTGATCGTCATAGTGGGCACTGTTCGCCACCACCCCAATGGATAGACTGACCTCAAAGGTTGGTGTTAAGTGATTACGGTCCACATGGTCACGAGCACAACAATAGACCCTAATTGGTCCGCCCTGAAACTGCCATATTGGGCAGGCAGAAAGTCCTTTACTATATTTCTGTAAATAACGCCCTTCCGAGCTGATTGAGATAAAGTGCTAGTATCAGTCATGACCCTAACGCAAAAGTATTTAAAAACACCTTTTTCGTAATATCAATTAACTGACGGTTGATCCATATGACGACGATGGAACCAATCTTGTAAAAACTCCACGGCACTGTAGCCGCAACATGAACAACTCTTTTTGTTCATCGTCGTCAATTTCTTTTGGCTGTCTAATTTATCTTGTAACGCGGCAATGCGGGAAAATCGTTGGACCATATCGATCATAGTAGGCTGGCTCACACCCGCCTCCACTAGCACGTGGAGACGCGTCACCATACCAAAGGCATAGATTGTACATTGGGATATTTCTTTGTGCAAGTCCTCGATATGACGCACACGGTATCTCCAACGTATGCAAATCTAAATTATATATATCCAGAATCTACTATCAGTAAATTAATGAATCTGTACTTAGTACGACACATCCGCTTTGCTAACATTTCTCATCCACCATCTCCACATGGCCTCTGCATTTCCTTGAAAGTTTCGCCCAGAAATATAGTATTGTGGCGGTGTTAACACCGTATACCTGCATCTTGCAACAGTCGCCACTGTATAGCTAAAGCTGACAGGACGGTCATCTTGTGGTACATACAGCACCGTCGTAGCCTCTGCGTGTTGGCATGACTCAGTATCGCTGTGGCAATGGCTGTAGCCATCACAGCAAACTTACGTCGCCATAATTGTTTACTCATGTTCAATATCTCTCCCTATTGCATAGCGAGTCGCTCAATTATCTTCTTAGTGAATCCTGCTTTGCTAGGTATTGCTACCGTCTTTCAACAAAATATGTTTGTATGTTTGCTTTCAATATATTGGTGACATGTGGATAATTGGCATTGTGTTCTTCTACTCAATTACTATACCAACCAATATCATGCTTTTATATTTCAAACAATTTTACTGAAAGTGCTCAATTTCTACTTGCAATTTAAGTATACTATATAGCATCATTAATAGAATCTTTTATTATCTTTTACATGCACACGCTCCTGTATCTTTATAAACTTCGACACCACTGAAAGTTCACGCTGCATGCCTGGCTCATCACATATCATAATCACCGATGGATCAACGATCGATACTTGACGGCAGATTCCAATGATACTCATGTCATTACCATGCGAATGATGAAAACAATGAGAAAGTCACATAGGACGCAATAACATAACAAGCCTGGCTTTCACACGCAAATAATAAGCAACAACCCAATATGAGGCAGGTGAGGCACTGAGACTTCTTTCTCTTCAACACATCCTCGGCAGTGCGGTGTGCTAACACATCTCGGATGATACCACCACCACGTGCCGTGGAACACCTAATAACAACCGTAAGCACCAGGTATGCGAGTCCTAGGCAGTCCCCACCGCGGCAATCGCAGTTACTGTAAAAGAGCTCAAACTCTTAACGCATCTGCCGTAAGATATACCTTCGTTGCCTTGCTCGCTTCAATATAACGATTCCAACCATAACGATACATGATAAATACAATCCCGCAGTAACTCAAAGTGAAATGAGCAGTATATAAACTGCAGTTTGCTTAGCGATGTAGGAGGGTATACGCCCCACCACGACATCACGCACAATCCCACCGCCACAGCGGTGACCAGCGCTAAATCAATATATACCAGACATCCATACGCCGTTGAATCCCCAAAAGCGAGCACCCGATATAGCAAAAAGCGATCGTTCCAATGACGTCAAATAACAACTACGCAAAATCCATACAACGCCTCCTCATACGGAATTGTTGTACCATTCTTTTGGGTAGAGACTAGATGTTTATAAGCAAAAGGACGACATAACCGTATCCTTTTTGTTTCTTTGGTTCCCTATAACAGCGGAACCAACATTCGTTGGGTTACCACTATATACCATCTTGCCACAAAAATAAGGCAAAGAAATTGTTTCTAGGACTCCTCACGAGGGGCAAAGTGAAAGCATCTTTGAGGTGCCTTAACCCATGTGCCATGTCACAGACATCAGCTGGTTCTTAACATCAGAGTACAATAGCTAAAAAGGACCTTTGCCCCTGATTCCAGATAGGTTCTCTATCCCCATAGTAAAGAATACACATTACCTTGTAATAATTACATACCAACCGGTTCACATGCAACGGATATAACAATTAAAGCGCCTATGTAACATAAACGCTTTTAAACCTTGACGGAGAGAGATGATTTGAACCCTCGGTACGGTCTCCACCGCACACGCATGATTTCCACTCATGCTCCTTAGACGCCTCGGACACCTCCGCAGTAGATACCCGATGCTATAAACCACTGGGGTACATTCCGTCAAGCTCTCACGCAGAGGAGATGCGGTCGTCGCATAGTAGCCTCCTGTGGCAACCCTACTAGCTAATGCATACACAGAAAGAGGTGCGCCACCTCCGTGAGGAACATCATGTTGCGTAGAACGCTCCGTGGCACTGTAATCACCGCAAATAGCACAAACGCTGAAAAGCGCCGCGTGTTCCGAAACAAACCTAACCACTGTATCAGTCGGGTCCGGAATATACGGCGATTATCCAAAGGTAATCCCTCAGAGGAACGCAGTTGCGCGGTAGTAGCCTTGTATGGCTCCCCGCCTAGCTACGTCACAGCAAGTACAAAAAGATCGAAATATACCTCGAAGAAACACATGCCAAATACCGTTTTTGAGGGGTGTACGAATCTTCTCTCATGATATTAGACAAAACGCCACAGGCTACATAGCACAGCAAAGAGACGATTTAGCGAGCAGATGCAAATGCTGCATCAATGTTTTAACCTATCCAGAATCAATATAACGCCACCCAGCCATTTCGCGCTTTCACGGAATGTCTTTCATCATATGGTAGCCCACCGAATATTCTCTAACAAGGTCATACGCAAGAAGTGTCATCACCCTCAATTGTGAGGTGATGCAAAATACACATCCACACAGCAAAAGCGCAATGGTAACTCCTACCGCTAAGGCATCCATGCTAGCGGCAATGGACGTTAGGCTAACATTTCTGCTTAATCCACCTTTGTTTTGTCTTTCTTCCTCATCGCTGAGAGAAGCACGAATCCATATGGTACTGCCAAAGTTAGCCTAAGGTAATGAAAATCACCCAGGTGATCACATTCATCAAAATTTTGCAGAAAAATTGAGCTCCTTACCGCAACTATCGAGCGAGCATCAAACACCGAGTCGCCAACAAAATGCTAACAATGCTTTCTTATAAGACCATCGTCTCATTTGCGATGATTTACATATAGAAACAGCAAAGGCATCCATGGCAAGACCTACCGATAGAAATGTAATGCTTTCAGGTGCATGACACAAGTCCCTCCCATAATGAATAGCTCACAAAGGCTTGGCAGTCCCAAGCATTTCTCTTAAAAATATTACATTCCATATGAGAAGTGTAATTGTCTGTACTAATTTTATTATATACATCACTTAAGGCTAATAGGGAAGGAAGCTCTAACATTGTGGCATCATTTTTCCAATCTGTATAGTTCGTTGCATACTCTGTACCGCAGCGATTCTAGCACCTGTTTTGCAAAGAATGCACCCACATCTGGATGCACTACAATGGATACATCGTTTTAAGCGACCAAAGAGTACAATTCCGCAGACGGTCGTAAGATTTGCAAATACCGTCTCTCCTTTTTGGTACATGTCCAGTACCTCACAGCTGGAACAAGTATCAAAGAGGATAGATGAATAACTGTCCGTTTCGTGTCTGATTCCAACAACCTAAGGTATGCCACATACCACGGTTTAATGGATCCTTTTTCATGATAATGCATCAACTGCACATTCTTCCTTATCCTGTTTCAGCGTATCGATAAGTCACGCAGATGATGATACCTCGAATTTCACCAATCGCAATTTGTCGGGCAATCACTTGGGCCAGCTTCTTGGTTAACTTACGTTTTATACTATCGCTTGTTCATTCTTACCACTGTAATGAGCCGAGTTGACATCGATGACAGTGAGCCTTTCTGTTGGTCAATCAGCAGGAACCACCCGATGATGCAATCAATACGGATGATTTAACAGAGCATCAATTTAACTCTTCATTGTCTTAAAAATATGTTCCTTTTGATTCACAAACTGCGTCTGCAGACACCCGTCCTGCTCCTAATAATTGTTGCAACTCTTCGCCCAAAACATACATCATCACCATAATGGCCCCCCGCAGCAGGCCCCACATAACATCACAGATCGCGCATTACCATAAGTTCGCATCTCCGCCGTTCAGTACCGTTCAGGCTACCTTATAACGCTTTTATAGAAAATATTTTACGTCAGTGTAAATACAGCCATATCGAGCAATCTCTTCTTGACTCCTTCCCCACCAGCAGCTATTACGCCAAAATAAATCCTACACCTCTGTTTCCAAATAGGGTTGCGCCATATCTTTCAAGATTGACATAACTCTGAATCTATAATCTTTAGAAATATGAATCTATTCGGTCTTACATAGTAAGACCCATAATGACCACTCGCTGACATCTGTGGTAACCAAAACACTTTTACAACATGGCATCTTTCACGATTTGCTGAAGCAATACTTCCCCTACGCAGACTTTCTGTTTCCCTTGTTCTTTAGATTCAAATACACATTTTGACCATTTAATGTCGAAAGGAAAGCAGCGCTCATACCAGAGCAGGACATTTTCACAACTCACTTATACATATTAATGCGGTTCGACAGCTGTGGTCGTTCATAGATAATCTGTTGTAACGCCCTGCCCTCATCCCTGGCCATGAGACGGTTTCCTCTTTCATCACATTGGCACTTCAATCGATTCATAGTCTCCTTATTCCACTACAGTGGCGTAATATTATCAAACTTTAATCAGAATCTATTTCACGGTAAATAAAGAATAACTTTGCTCTATTCTGAGACCCAGCCGTATTGTTCTTTTACCCTAATTTCACATATCCCCAGGTTCCTGGTCCTTCTGGATATGCATGATGGCCATGCAATTGTCTACCATTCCATTGTACTAGCAATACCAATGGTTTATAATAAAATCACTTCCATAATAGTTCTTGGCTTTCTTCAGTACTTTTCCTTACAACATATACTGCACTGTTGAAGGTTCCAACAAAGACACTGGGCCCTCTTCTGTAACAGGGCCCTTGACTTCCATGAAACCATAGTTGCAGATCGCCATCATTTTTTGCTGTCTGGCATAGACAAACCTAGCACTTCCAGTCCTTTTGGTGCTCGCTACAAAGTCCGGTTCATTAACTCTTCATCTTCTTCTGAGCATCCAGTCGCTTATTATTCAGCACTAAGCCGTAATCTGTATGAGCGGAAGAGAAACTAATTTTTCATATGTGGATTAAACCCCTCAGAATCGCCATTTCACGACGATCCGCACGCTCAATGGCAGGGGGCATAATCTAAATGGGATAAAAAGCGAAGTTCTTCTCCTTATGTAAGGCCAAACGTAACTCTCAACACATCACCTCATATAATCAATAATCAGTGGCACTAGCTCTGGGCGAAACATTACAGCCATTACGCACAGCTTGGGCGGCAATCCCAAGTCAGGTGCCATCTGCACGTTCCCCATTCGCGGCGTAAAATTCTTCCTGCATATCATCAGATGATCCCATGGTAAAACTCGAAAATCACATTTCGTCGGGCATAGTAACTGGATCGATATTGGTGTTTAATATCATGTATCGTAATTGACTCTGTCCATCCATCAAACGCCCTAATTTCCAGGCACTACCTAACGGGTACACGCTAGCGTCTGTCACCACGAGCAAAGACTCTTCCTAATACCTGTATAGCCATCATGATGATGATGATATTTCTATTGGTCAAAGATTTCAAATGTTTCTGTTTGATAATTTCACTACCATCTTGTTGTCCGTACCATTGGTATGGAGAATGTGATTTTGGCACAAGAAGGAACGACTCACTGTGACCTTACCATTACGTTTACCAGTAATTTCTCGATATAAATCTGAACTTTATAAACACTAAATCGGCAATACGCCATGCCAAATCTTCATCCGTTTCTGTGAGCCAAGCCCATCATGAAATAGAGGCTGCTGTGTTCAGCCAGGCTTGAAAGCGTTTTCTGGCTTGGACGTCTTTATTTACTAACACCTTTGTTAGTCACATCGCATACGTTTGAGCCTCTTCTGGAGCAAAGGTTAAGCCCTTTTTACGCACTGCACCTTTTGTAATATCAATGAGAGAATGCATCGATACGTAGAGATGGTAAACTAACGCTGACATTTGTCTTTAAATTCTTCCATGTTGCTCCACTAATTCATTAATTAGAATAATCGGCGAACTTGAGACATTAAAATTTCGTATATCCATATTGGCGATAATATCCTTTGCCATTGTAACCTTCGTTCAGCGTTTCTTTCACGAACAGGACGATATAACATAAAGCTTGGCGAAACGACAGCCTCGCAAACAACGCGGAATAATTCTAATACAGCCCGATGGACTACATCTAAATATGGCACAATCAGCGCTGTCGGATAATAGGGTGTTCATCTTCGACGATACGTTTTTACTAGCTGGTGGGTGCTCTGCCAAAATTTTTCCAACCTTCGATGACCGTCCTCTGTATTCTGGTTCATAGCTTGAGCACATAGGTCCCTTCAGTCAAGGCTACTTTATAAAATGCCTCTTTACCGCCTGAGCTCGCTTTTTCTGCTTTAAGTAATTCTAAATTCTACAAGCCGTGCTTCCGATTCACCGATAGACACGATATCAAAAAAATCTGCAATAGGTTCAATATTATACACGCGGGTCCCCCACAACAATAGCAATGGGAAAGACGTATCTCGTCTTTATATAGAAAGGGATGCTGCCATATCAGCATATTCAAGATGTTGGTATAGCTCATTTCATATTGCAATGTAAATCCCAATAGATCGAATTCACGAATTGGTGTTTTTTTGTTTCAAGAAAATAAGGGAATCTTACGGTCTCATTTCCTTTTCCATGTCGTGCCAAAGGCCTGAACACGCTCATATTTGTCGCGGCGTTCATTTAACTAAACCATATAAAATTTTTATTCCTAAATAACACCGCTTCATATACATCAGGAAATGCCAAGGCCATTGTCACATCCACTGTACTGTGCTTTTTTACGTGCTATTCCATTTCCCTCGGTATAGCGGGCGGTTTCCACATGTTGTAACCGCGCGGCGACCTGGTTGAATCATGGCCTCCAGGCGCGCTGGCCTCTTGGGTTATGATCAGTGGAAACCGCCATGTTGCAACATAAACCAACTCGCGTGTGAAACGCAGTACAGTGAATAATGGCTGATGTGCTGTGGTATGAGCAGGCAGAATAAGGGCCTGTTGTGAACGTCAAAAATGACCCGGCTGAAAGCGATGCTGCGCGCGGCTGACTGTGGTGCGGGTTTCAGGTCGCTGTTCGCCAGGCTGGGCGCCAGTTCGCAGGTGATCTGACCAGGGACACGACCGCAATATGATGAGCTATGGCGTCGCGAATATGCTGGATATGGTGCTGTGAGGTCAGACGCGCGGGGGACCATATGAACCTGGTATCGACGATATCGATAGTCGGAAATAACTGAGAGCAGCAGGGTGTTAAAGCAAGCAGTTTTCGACGGTAAACATTCTTTCACTGGCAACTATGAGTGGTGGCGACGTG
>BNJS01000748.1_pt1 | contig 90413 bp, 80 predicted proteins | sample 8540461 | NCBI WGS metagenome assembly BNJS01 (sample SAMD00202454, study PRJDB9452) | human saliva metagenome | isolation source: human saliva | place: Japan | reverse complement strand
ATACATATTATATTAAGATGCAAATTTAGCATATCCAAAAACAAGTTTTAATTGCATTTACAAGATAGTTTATACTAATTAACGGTAGAACGAGTGACGAGTGAACGAGTTGATTGGGTAGACAAAGTTTTCAAGTGGACGAGTTAACAAGTTGTTATGGACAGGTAAATAAAAAGACAGGGTAACAAATGAACATGTTTTAAGTAGACGAGTTAGTCAGTTGTTTGTAAACACTAAAAGACAAAGTAACAGATGAACGTTTTTGTGACGAGTTTTTGAGTGCACAGTCAGCAGTAGACAAACAACTCGTTAACTCGTAAATTTGTTACTCAAAAAGAACTTTGTTCATCTGTTACTTTTGTTCTTCTTTACAAGCAACTCTGTTCACTTGTTAACTTCCCTCCTTGTTCCCTCGTCTGTATAATCTTTTAAGCAAGTTTTAAATATCATTCTTCTATTAAATAAGTCCTCTATTCCTTGAAAAGAAATTGACATTGCCAATCGAATTCAGGTTTATTAGCTGATAAACTTGCATCAGACTTAAATCCAAGACGCACTCTATAATACTGAACCAACTGTCTCATCAGGCTTTTCTTTATCAGCTGCAAATAAATATGCATATTGACAACTGCATGTATTTATGCATCTGCTCAAGAGTATCCACTACCTTAACCAAAATAATGTTTCCATCTTTATCTCCTTGGAAGACCTACACTGTAATACCTTTTCCTGCTCTGTTAGTTCCAAACAATTTCAATTCTACAGCAGGAAAAGAATTGCTAATTTAGTGACAGCTTTCATGCTCAAGTTCGTCATCTTTTTCCAACGATTCTTCTATAATAGAAGTACCCATTTCATCATATGCCATACCTTTTTTCTTGGCTCTATCCACAGTCTTCATAAGCTGGCTTCTTTCTTCCTCAGAACTATATTCTTTCTTTGAAGACTATAGATGGCTTTTATAGCCTCATAGCCAACTTCCATTTTCTCAGGCTGGGTAACTTGGAACACCCACCACATCTAAGGAGAAAGAGATTAAAGGGAATATTGGTTGGAGACATCACAACGAAAGAAGAAAGACGACCTTTCATCATCTCTAAATAGTCCTGAGGTAAAGCAGTCCCTCATCTGTTTCTGCTCTTTGCCCATCAATAATGGGACCAGTCATAGAGTCCAAAACACTCTCCTACTTTATTTCTCGTGCTCTTCTTTATCTCAAGGTCATCAATTAAGGCTAATGCTTTTTCTATTAGTATAGACATTTAGTTATTTTTCTTGATTTGAGGTAATATCTCATCAAAATAGAATCTTCGTATTTTTATACTGTTCTGCATCATTTCTAATATCATCAAGATTCATTATAACATTGCAACGGGTCGTCTGTCCATAACATCACGAGCATTCTGCCAAGAACTTTCTCTGCAAGAATACCAGATCATGAACTTAGACGCATAATTCAAAACAAAATTAAGCGACCTTGTAAGGCGCCAACTCTGCTCTGTTGGCATTTCTGTTGAGTGCCTTAGATTTTATTTGTCTCGAACCTTACAATTACAGGTCCATACTTCCATGCCTCAAACTGTTCTCTTTGAACATCTGCTGACCTGTACGAATAATAGATTGCGCTGAGATACAGAAGTTTATGAAGTTTCATCTCGATCTATTTCGTATTCTTTCCTCATCTTTATATCTTTTGTAGATATAAGCAGTTTACTTTTATTACGCTCAATCATAAGAATCTGTTATTGATATACCTCTTCTTATATTTTCTAATCTGCGTATTAAGATTTTAAGTGATTTCCACCACAAAATTAACTAAAACTAAAACTATAAAAGCAAGACTTTTTAGATTAAACCTCTCTTCCTTATGAACATCTTTTTCATCTTTTTGTAATATAAAGATTGCAAAACGTAATGTTTTATAAATTAATAGAAACCAAAAATGAGAGATGCTGTAATAGTCTGAGTCCCTTTTTAAACCCGAATCATCATTAGAACCTAAACTTATTATATCATTAAGTAGGTTATCTATCTTCCGAGCGCAGGCATATCAGGCTACGTCAAGTTATAAAGACAGACAAGATGCCGAGAAGAAGATAAAAAATGTTAGGAAACATTTGGGTTAAAAGATTGCATCAGTGGTATCAATATTCTTTCCTTCAACGCTTTTCTGTCAATAACGGGGCTCATCTCGTCGCCTATGATTTTAAATGATGGGGTAATACAAAGGACGTACACACTGCCGTTTATAAAATATGGAACAGCATACAAGGGTGCCTTGCATTCTTCTATCATGAAATATTCTTTGTTGAAGGTAGTAAAACTCCATCCCTTCTCTGCAGGCTCTAAGACAATAATCGTTATCATATCTTTCCGCAGGCTATCTTTACACCCTCACATCCTTTGCGGTTGTAATCGAAAGAGGATGCTTTGGAGCTCATTTGGCATCCAAGCTTTCACCACTGCCTTGATAAGCCATGTATTTGCTTTTGTCTTTGTGACACCAGTAAAAGCTTCACCAGTCCATCGGTCTCTCATAGTGTTCTCTACAGATATAATGCTGTAAGTTGGTGTAGGCCCCTGCCCTTTGGCGTTTTGTTGCAGTTGCTATTCCGATTTTGTAGTGTATTAATCTTTGCTGACGATGATACTGTTTGCGCTGTACAATTACAAAGTATGCAAACCAGAGCTGCGAAATATAATGCTAATCTCTTCATATTACTGTTATATTTTAAATCCTAAACCGATTCTGACATTGGAGTAATAGAAGGCTTTGAGCTGCCTCAATCTCTATATATAACTTTTCCAGCCTTTATCAAGGCAGTGAATTATTTAAGCGTAAAGATAGTTTTTCCACCTTATACAACATACTTTTGTGCATTAATTATTCTTAATTGTCTGTTTTCTTGAGGATTTGAAAAAGAATAAACCAGTTGATAGTAAACAAAGCATATAACATGTTTACTTATCAACTCGTTAACTATGTTACCCAAAAGAACTTTTGTTCATCTGTTACTCTGTCTTTATTTACCCTGTCTACAAGCAACTGGTTCACTTGTTAACTCGTCAACTATAAATCTGTGAATTCTCCGACCTTTAGGTCTCTGAGCCTTTCAGTGTGCAAAAAGGAAATCTGTCCTTTCTGTTCCTCTGTGTCATCTGTGAGAGAATGCTTTGATAGAGTATCTATTTGTTTTATTTTCTCACAGATAGCACAGATAAACAGAGTCCATAGGACGCACAGAAACCTAAAGGTTATTGATAACACACGAACGTTAAAACACAAATCCAGCACAAGCAACTCGTTTACTTGCTAACTTGTTACTCAAAAGAACTCTTTGTTCATCTGTTACTTTGTCTTTCTATTATCCTATTCTTTCTTAGCAAACAACTCGTTAACTTGTTACCCAAAAGAACTTTTGTTCCTCATGTTACTTTGTCTTTCTATTATCCTGTCTTCTACAAACAACTTATTCCCCATTAGTTGAAGTTTGTAAACCATTTTCATGCACTCAAACCAACACATGCTCTTTTTGGCTTCTACAAAAAGACGCCCAATTGACTTTGCAAAAGGTGCCCTTTTAAGACCCTTTACATAACGCCCCTTTTGGTGCCCTCAATTAAGCACCTTTATTTTTACTACTTAGTAACTACTTGATTATCGTTGATTGCACACCTACTTTATATGTGTTTTGGCGTTATTTATAGATATTTTTCTTTTGAAATTATGTAAGTCTCTTGTCTACAAGGGTAGATTCAAGTACCAAGTACGAATTTACTTAATCTTTTGTTAAAAACAAATTCTGAGGTTCTACAGATTCTGTCCACTTCTATTCAGCAGGAAATCAAAAATGTTCAGGATGAGTATGCCGTCATCGTTGCGGAAAAGTGGGTTGCATGCCTCTACAATAACAACTTTCTGAAAAACTATCCTTAATCTGTTTGAGCGATCGTAGTTCTTGTTCTGTTTTTCTTCAGATGGCAGCATAAGCCGACTGGATGTAAATTCTGTCCTGCCCTCGTTGCATACGAAGTCCACTTCTAACCGCTTGCGTTCACTTATTCCATTTTCGTTTTTCGTATTTTGCGTAACCTGCCCTACATCCACAGAATAGCCACGCATTCGCAACTCATTGTATATAAGATTTCCATCAAGTGTGTGTGTTCTGTCTGACGGAAATTCAATCGGACATTGGTAATCCCAAGTCTTCAAAAATAGTATTTTGCCGGAGTATCAATATATTTTCGACCCTTGATATCGTAGCGTACGGCACGCTCCATCAGTGAAAAGCGTCCCTGCATATAGTCCAAATAAGTCTTGATGGTGTCTCTGGTGATGGTGCTCCGCTTTGTAGAACGAAAGGTATTCGCTATTTTCTGTGGGTTGTAAGGCTCCGATGCTGCTTGCCATAACGTCAATGAGTTCTTCCGCATCATCATCGTTTCGTCGCTATACCTTTCTTTGATGTCAACAAGGTAGGTATTGGAGAAAAGCTGTAGCAGATAGCTCTTCTTCTGTTGCTCCGTTGGCACTCGTTACTGTTTGGGGTAATCTCCTAAAAGCATATATTCATTGAGGTGTGTTTCCAAGAAAGGGCATCTGTCTTCACCGACATATATTCGCTGAAGTCTCAGTGGGTGGATGCGTAATTCATCGCCCCTACCACGGAAGGTTGTCACAACATCTTTTGACAGGAAGCTGTGCATTACTGCCTCGTGACATACACATCTAATTGTGGATTTTTCTCAGCAGCGTATTCAGCACCTCCCTCAAAACGGTCAAGCAATTGTATCTCGTCTATGAGTATAGTATTCCTCGTATCTGTTACCCTTTGCCCAATGTATTCCAACAAGGGTAAAGGCTTTCGATAACGTTCATTATAAATGTTCTCCAAAATCCAACTCAATGATTTTGGGTATCATCTATCCCTTGTTCTTTAAGATACTGGCAGAAAAAGTGTAAAGAGCAGATACGATTTACCACTCCGACGCAATCCAGTAATGATTTTTATCATTCCATTGTGGCGTCGGTCAATTAACCTTGCAGATATATTGGTCGTTCTATATTCATTCCCATTAGTTATTTGTGCGTAAAGACGCATTCTTTACGACCGCAAAGATATGGATATTTTTCTCACAATATCAAGGTTCTATTCGTGCGTAAATACGCGTTAATCAAGAAATAGAAAAATGCATTATATGTATAGTGTGGAAACTATCTGATTGACTTTCTGTTGCTCCGTTTAAGTGTGTAAGCTATTTTAAAGTAGACGAGTTAACGGGTGGACAGGTGAACGAGTTGCTTGTCCACTTGTTAACTCGTCAACTATAAATCTGTGAATTCCCCGACCTTTAGGTCTCTGAGCGTTTCAGTGTCCAAAAATGAAATCTGTTCTTTCTGTTCCTCTGTGTCATCTGTGAGAGAATGCTGTGATAGAATAGCTCTTTATTTTCTCACAGATAGCACAGATAAACAGAGTCCATAGGACGCACAGAAACCTAAAGGTTATTGATAACACAGAACGTTAAAACACAAATCCAGCACAAGCAACTTGTAAACTTGTAAACTCGTAACTCGTCAACTATAATTCTGTGAGTTCTCCGACCTTTAGGTCTCTGAGCCTTTCAGTGTGCAAAAAGGAAATCTGTTCTTTCTGTTCATCTGTGTCATCTGTGAGAGAATGCTTTGATAGAGTAGCTTTTTGTTTTATTTTCTCACAGATAGCACAGATAAAACAGAGTCCATAGGACGCACAGAAACCCAAAGGTTATGGACAACACAGAACGTTAAAATACAAAATCAGTACAAGCAACTTGTAAACTTAGATCTGTAACTCGTCAATCATACCTCAGAGTTTCTCGACCTTTAGTCTCGAGCTTTCAGTGTGCAAAGGAAATTGTTCTTTCTGTTCATGTCTCGTGAGAGAATGTTGATAGAGAAGCTGTTTTATTTTTCACAGATAGCACAGATAAACAGAGTCCATAGATGCACAGAAACCCAGCGTTGTGGATAACACAGAAACGTTGAAAACAAATTCAGCACAAGCAACTCGTCACTTGCTAACTTGTTACTAAAGAACTTTTGTTCATCTGTTACTTTGTCTTTTATTTACCCCTGTCTACAAGCAACTGGTTTTCACTTTGTCCACTAACAACTTGTTCTTATGTTACTCTGTCTTTTATTATTCTGTCTTTTTGTTTCAAATATGTTGCAAATCTAAAAACATTATTCTTGTCACGGAAATAGTTTTAGTTTTATGTAGACACTCAAGGCAGTAATGCTTTGTCTGGCAGAAAACAACTCACTAACCTTAACAATGAGTTATCTTAATTTTAAACCTATTATTTATATTAAAAACTATGAATCGTAATTTTCTTTGGCAGTATCGCTATTCATGTTTCTAACGTTGACATCCCTGTAATCGCAGGGGAACAAGAAACTTTACTGTGGACATAAACCTGACCCAGCTGTAATCGAGTTACACAACCAGGCAGTAAACGCATATACAAATCACCTGAACTCACCTGACTCTGTGAAGAAGGCGATGACCCTGCTCGGGATCGTGCTATTGAAATGGACCCCGACTATCAGCGCTCGCTTACGCCTCACAAGGCGGAATATCTCAAAAATCAAGGTGAATTGACACAGGCGTTAGAGACGCTAAATGCTTACCCTAAAAGCGTAACCCAACAGAGCCTTACACACTTCTTGGTGCAGGTCTATTCTATGAGAAGTCGGGAAACAAGAAGGAGGCAATGGACTACTACAAGCGTGCTGGAAGAAAAACTTCAAGACTCTATGAGAAAGATAATGATAGTGCACACGAGATAAAACTGATTTTGCCATCAGGTTAATGGAGGGACCTGAAAAGGCAAACTGTATGAGGCTGAGAGAGACCGCCTTGCCTCAGACGAAGAGCGACGCAAAGTGAATGATGCCCTTGTGATGACTATCCTTGAAACTCCACGTGAGCAGTTTTTAAAATGACAGAGTGAACGGGTGATCGAGTTGCTTGTAGACAGGGGAAATAAAAGACAAAGTAACAGAGGAACAAAGTTCTTTCGAGTAACAAAGTTACGAGGGAACAGGTTAACAACTTGCTTGTAGACAGGGAAAATAAAAGACAAAATAACAGATGAACAAAGTTCTGTTTGGTAACAAGTTAGCAAGTGAACGAGTTGCTTGTGCTGGATTTGTGTTTTAGCGTTCTGTGTTATCAATAACCTTTAGGTTTCTGTGTGTCCTATGGACTCTGTCTATCTGTGCTATCTGTGAGAAAATAAAGAAACAGCTACTCTATCACAGCATTCTCTCACAGATGAACAGAAAGAACAGATTTCCTTTTTGCACACTGAAAGGCTCAGAGACCTAAAGGTCGGAGAAATCACAGATTTATAGTTGACGAGTTAACAAGTGGACAGGTTAACGAGTTGATTGTAGACAGAGTAATTGAAGACAAAGTAACAGAGGAACAAAGTTCTGTTGAGTAACAAGTGGATAAGTTGACACGTGGACAAGTAAACGAGTTGACATGTTACTTGATAGATAAAAAAAATAAACCAGTTGATAGCAAACAAAACATATAACTGGTTTACTTATCAACTGGTTTATTCGTTAACTAAAACTGTTCTTCTGTTACTCTGTCTCCGAATACTTTGTTACTCTGTCTTCAATTACTTTGTCTTAATCATAAATGAACCTAACATGAAGGACTTTTTCTTATGGTTGTAGACCTTGAGGGAATACATACCGTCGGACAGGGAACCGATATATAACTGGTTGTTTTTTAATGATTTAGCATTAACGATGCGGAGGATAACACCCTGCAAAGAGAGGATTACGTAATGATCGGCATCCGTTTGCTTTGCTGATGCAGGGAGGGTGAGCGTGTTACCATCATTAGCGAGCAATGAAATAGGAGACTTAGAAAGCGTCGAAGACTTCATATTCTCCTGTAAAGCTGGCGTTTCATGTCCGTAACGGTCCATACCCCTAACCGCAAAATAGAGCTTAGGATTGACGTTCTTCAACTGGAGCGTCTGACCAGTATAGCGTGTAAAGAGCAGGTTTCGAGCATCCTCAGTATCAACGGGATAGGTATGGCTGGCATATATATTATAATAAGGGAGTGACAGCCTTCCACCCTCAGTATCACCGACTTATCCTCTCGACGTTCTACTAATGAGGAATTGACAGCGTATGGCATAGCAGCCGTTGACACAACACCCTGCATCTTATGAGGGAGAGAAAGCGTAGCATTAAACTGCTTCTCAAAAGTCGTAAACACCCTGCTTATTAGCCGTGAGGAAGTAAGAACGGAAGTGAGCATGTCCCACCTGAGGTCACGACTGACGTACATCTGGCGAGTCAGTTCGCCCAACGTCCAATTACCCTCACGTGGATCGAGGAAGTAAGTGCCTAAACCCGTCACAATCTCACGCTTATAAGCATTCTCAACCCAGTCGGCAACGAAGGGATAATAGTTGTCGCCACGGAAGTATTGCATCGGATAGAGCTGGTCCATCAATCCTAATCTCATCCACTCCTGCGCCTCTTGTGAAACACGATCGTGGGCATTGAAATTCTTTGAACTATAACGACTGAGATCGGCATGCTTACCGATTGGCGAGCATGACATCTTCACCCATGGCTTCACAGCCTTCACCTCATCATGGATAGCACGCACAATGGCTGTGATATTGCTACGACGTTCATCGGGCGTGTCGCCACTACGATAAGAAGGGCGTGGCCATCCGTCAGGGTAACGGATATAGTCGAGGTTGATACCGTCCACATCATACTTTCTTACAATCTCTCCACAGATAGAAGCCAAATAAGGTGCAACACTTGGATCGGCAGGGTCGAGATAAGAACCCGTTGAGAAGTTTCTAATTCGAAAACCCTTCTTCATCAGCGTTCTACAACCCAAAGAGTTCTTTGCACCCACCGGAATCGTCGCTATCCATGCGTGAATCTCCATGCCACGTTTGTGACACCTCCACGGCAAAACTGAGTGGGTCGTAGCCATAGCCCGGTGCCCTCACCCTCAACGCCAGTGATACACTGGTCCCATGGCTCGATATCCGACGGATAAATCGTTGCTGCACGCACACGCGCCTGCAAGAGTACGGTGTTGATATTTGCCTTCTGGTATTTATCGAGAATGTCAATGAGTTCCTGCTTTTGCTGCTCAATACTCTCCTCCGACCGTGCATAGATCTTCGGCCAGTCAAGGCTGGCAAGTGTCGTCAGCCATACAGCACGCGTCTCCCGCTTCGGCATTCGCTCTGTGAGATAGCCAGAGAGATTCGTCTGTGCTTGTGCAGTAATCGTTATTACGCAAAGGAGCGTAAATAAAAAAAGCTTCTTCATATATGAATTAATGATGTACGTGAATTTGGGCGACTAACTAACCTGATTTTAATGGGGTATAAGTATCTGTAAATTCAGTGATTAATGCAATTCTACCCCTTTATCGTGTGCTCTCTAAAGAACTACAAACAGAAACCACAATAGCCACCGAGGGCAAAATTACGAAATTATTTCGTATGGTAGATGACTTCTATTCGTTTTTTAATATATTGTGACGAAATACACGTTAAATCCATGCTAAAAAGCGGTTTATGCTGAATGAGGAGTGATAAAATCTGCTTTCTTCATGGAATCTATCTCTCTTTCTTTCCGATGAATATGCGGTTTTTCTCTCCTTGTGACCAAAGTGTCTTTGCAACTTTACCACTTGAATTATTCGAATTTTCTTTACAAAACAAGCTGAAATATTATAATGAGAGAAGGTTTCATGAATCGTTATATAGTCTTACACCCAAAGACGTATATTTAGGGCAAGGGGAAAAATCAAAAAGATAAGAGAAATCATAAAGCAAAAATTCAATCAACAAAAAGAATTTTTAATAATAAAACAAGGAAATATCAGAGTAAATAACTACATTTGCAGTTGTGCACTTTTGTTTGACAACGTACAAATAAATCAATGTATCCTGAAAATGAATAAGCCTCCTAGAGGAAAGCATTAATAATACACCTACCTAGATGACAGATAGAGAATTTGTGAAATCTATTAAGGATGAGATTTTTGATAAGAGTCTCCACCGCTATTTTGAGATACTGCGCACTATTGACAGGGATAGTATAACCCATATGTATTGGAAAGCAACGGCTTTTATATGACAAACTAGACCATAAGGGGAGAGAGCAGTTAAGATTTTTGCTAGACTAATAATGGAGGATACACTGAGTGTACTCATCATACATAGACGGAAGTTCTACTTTTTCCACACAGGAGGAGGGTGAGGATTTTAAGTTGACATCAGGGGAACAAGTCATAAGTGGGATGTTACACGATTTTTTTCTTGCAACGCTCGAAGATGAAGAATAAGATTGTAGGAGGACATGTTCCTTCGGCGAAGATTGTGGGTGAGAGACGATACTCCATCATCTCGGACGACCTCGGCACTCCCGTAGAGGCGTATGACGAGGTGGGTAAGCGTGTCTGGAAGCGTGAGCAGGACATCTATGGGCGTGTGCGTATAGAGCAAGGCAAAGTGGGGCTGGTGCTCTTCCTGTACCAAGGGCAGTACCTCGACACGGAGACGGGGCTCGCCTACAACCGCTTCCGCTACTACTCGCCCGAAACAGGAGCCTACATCAGCCAAGACCCTATTCGCCTCGAAGCGGGGCTGACAAACGTTATACATGGACACCCAATAACAGAAGCCGAATATAAAAACTCACTAAAGTACATTAGGACATGGAGGAAGTAATCAACCTGTATAAGTTCTCTCTGATAAACTCATCTTCAGCACATCCATTCTTAGAGCCTTCCAAAGAATTTCAAATAGAGGATATTCTACAATTGAAAAATGGCAATATATTAATTGATGTGGGGTATTATAATTCTGTATTAACTATTTTCGTTGTATATGATTATAACTGGGAGTCTCCACTGATAAAAACGAGAATACCAAAAGTTGGGAAAATATGTTGAAGGATTTGACTACGATCTGTTTAGACTTCTATGTAGGGGGGCTATTGGTGGCTCGAATTATATTCACATCCAGACAATCCGGTAAATCGAAGTTCTTTTAATGTAGACCGAGAGACCTACTGAAAGAACGAGCAGAAGCTGAGATACAGAGAAGGCGTGCATCGAACATAGTGATCTCAAACCGTTCATTAGAGAAAAATATTATGATATCACTAGAGAATATAAACAAAATAAAAAGCAATGGGTGGTGGTATGATACACCTCAGAAGAGTATGTCAGTGCTATCAAAGATTTAGGCATCGATCCTAATACTACAATAGGGCAATTTTTACATTCATGCAGAGGATGGCCCCAATTCATCAGCAAAGGAATCGTTTTATACCACATCTGTTGGTTTTTACTATTCTCAACATATGAACTAGATATTCTTCGAACCTCTGATGGATTGGGATTATCCAAAAGAATTCATTCCTCTTGATAGTTTTGAGGGCGAGGTCGGTTTTTACAATAAAAAGACAGAAGAAGTCTTTTCAGTTTTCATTGAATAGATCAACTGAAAATACCACACAATTAACTACTATTGCAAAAATGGGATACATTTAATCTTTTCTTAGATTGGTATCTGTAAAAACTACTATTACTAACATATTCTATGGAAACTATGGGTAATATAGTATACTAATGGGCAAGTGCATAGGCGGTATTACGCATGACGTCTTTGGTTCTGTTGAGAGATTGCCACGATTCTGCTTCACCCTGATATGGATTTTACTAAGGGCATGATAAACCACATATTGGAGTTCAAACTCAAGGGCAAGTTGTTCTGATGGAGGGAAGTAAGAGGTTTAATCTTACCTATGATGAGTAACACCCACCCTCATGGATCTCCCAAGAAGGGTGAGGGTGATAGATGGACATTAACTATGTATGTAATTGCAAATGGATGAACAATATCAAGAGCTATTGAGATGTCATAGAGAGCCTTGATGCAAGAGAGAGAATTCAGGAGCTCGGAGGTGATGTTCTTGGATAGAATCAAAAATCGATTTGTACTAGGTAATCCTAGAGTTTGGTGACTATCTTTCGTTTTCTCCGAAGGAGCATCATTATGATGATGATTATCAATACAAACGGATATCTTGCTTCTTGAACAATGAAGACTTCTGCACATTTTATGGGTCTTCAGCAATTTGGAGTGACCCTTTTGAGATTAGAACTTTAAAGAAACCTCACACAGAGAAATGGAGAGCACAGAGATTTTATATAGCAGAAACAGTTAGGCATAGAGGCACCATTGGTGCGTGGAGAAACAGAGGATATTTATGAGTTTTATTAATGTTTTTTGTCTACTTCATTACAAAGCAGTGGTTTGCAAGATTAGTAAAAACGTTTATTACCAAAGCTATCAGCAACACGATACTACGGCTCTGTCACTCTTTGTGCCTTCGTCACCTCGTGATATTGTCTGCTTTCAGCCCGTGTTCTCCCCTCTGTGTGCCTTTTATATGCAGTAGGCTTACTTTATCACTCCATATTTCGGAAGAACCTGAAAAAAGTCCGATAACAAGGCTAAAAACGAGCGTCATCAATACTCACGTAAACTATTTGTTATCAAGCATTTGCAAGACTGTATTTCAAAAAGGTGCTTAGTAAGGGTTCAGTATAGTTAGTAAGAACCTTAAAGGGCATCTTTTGCAAGCCAAAAAGAGCCTCTTTAGAACCTTAAAGAGCATGTATTGGTTTTGAGATGAGTGAAAATAGTTTACAAACACTTATAAACCAGAGAACAATAGCTTTTCTATTCATACTCAATTTACCTTTCTCAATGATTTTCAAAGATTTACTCTAAAGACTTGCAAGATTAACATAAAAGAACTATCTTTGTCGTGACAGTTTCCACCACGCCTCTTTAAATGCGTACCAGGGTGGAACTTTTGCTTTTAATACACTTATGAGTAAGCAAATAGCTTGATAAAAGAACCAACAACAATACATGGACTAAGAAACTATAGACCCTTCAACACATTCGACTGAATCGCTTAAAAATACGAAGCTGGTAAGAAAGCAAAGCAATTTATAACACAATCCAAAAATTAAATTAACAAGAATGACAAATCTAAAAACAGGAGAAATCATAACCTTCAAATAACACATGAGTTATGAAACGTAGTAGATTATTATTAATAATAATAAATTATATTTATCACGATAATACTTTATTTGATGTCTCCAATTGTTGATTGGAATTTATTAGATGTGCTAAATAAAAAATATTCGAAATAATTATGAAAGAATTAGACCCATTTTGTTGAAATGGCAGGAAAAATGGATATATAAAATTAATAGAAGATAACGAGATTGCTTTTTCTTTTTATTCCAGAGAAATTACCATCAAAAAGAAAAACTAATAGAAGAGAGCCTGAATTTCAAATAATGATTGATGAGAATGGTGAACTTGAAAACAGGTAGAACAATAACATTAAAAATAATATGAAGAGAATAAAAATTATTCGTGTATTGCAACTTATATTTGTCACGATCGATTTGCATATAGTCCTATTCTGACATGGGATGGCTTTCTCCAATTATATATACAGAAAGGGAAAGAATACTTCCTGTATTAAAAAGAATGGGAAACATAAAGGATATTTAACTTTAATATATGATGAGAAAATAGCCTTTATCATTAACGTAGAGAAATTACTCATCAAAAGAAAAACTAATAGAAGAAAGTCGTAATATTAAATAAAGAATTGTAGAAGTAGAAAAGAAATTAACGAAGAAAGTATGGGACTTTGCCTATAGCTGCTTTATTTGTTCAAAGACAAATCATAGATAGAAGATAACCTGCATGTTACATGGCATAACAGAATATCAAAGAGGAAAATGCAAAAGAGTTGGCACGCACTGTAATACATTTGCTATCTCCATTCAAAGAGTACTGTCAAGTCTATTACAACTGACAATGGAACTGAATTTGCTTGCTATGAAATGATAGGAATAAGCCTTGGTGTCACCATCTCATTTTATAAAGAATGTCAATCTCATTCCAAATATTATCCTTACCTTTTGTCTTAAGTTTATTGACATAAACCTCATGGTATTCTTGTCAATCCTAAATTATTATTTATATCGTAAATATTACATGATAAAGATTTATGCTGCTCGTTGCAGCAATGGTAGTGAGCATCGGTGCATTTGCGCAGTTTCAGGAGGGTAAGGGCTACTTAGGTGCTTCCCTGACAGGACTCGACTTGCACTATAATGGTCATGACGGCATGAATATTGGTGTGCAGGCCAAGGCAGGGTTACTTCCTGGGATAACCTCATGGTAGCTTAGCTACTTCCGATGCGGCACACAATGGTTCTGAGGCTGTTGTCTGACCATATCAGCGTAGGTGCAGGACGTTATTATATCACAGAATCGGACCTACTGGGTGCGGGTGTAGCCTCCATGCCAACCACAATTATAACGACCTGATGCTGGGTGTTGAGGTGGGTTATGCCTTCTTCATCAACCGTTCGGTGACGATTGAGCCTGCTATTTACTATGATCAGTCATTCAAGACACATAACTATTCGACAGTGGGCTTGAAGGTTGGTCTCGGCATCTACCTCTTTGATGATTAATCAAGAGGAAGAATAGATATTATTTTAAGGACTGGCTGTCTGTATAGGGATGCATTTTCTGGGTGTGTCCTTATCATCTCTCAAATCAAAGCCATTGTCCCACCGACTATATAGAATAAAAAGAGGATTACAAGGTAACCTCCTTTCGATTATCTCCAGCCTACGAGAACCTAATTTCAGCAAATAACCCTTCTCAATCTCCCAGAACGTGCCGTAGAGGCTTTCACAGTTGCCAGGTGGGGGCGTAAGACCGCTCTGCGCCTTGTTTTTGCATCTGCTACGCCAGTCAACTGAAGACGTGGATAGCTTTGCGGATGCTGTCATACGTGAAACACGATGTGAAGTATTGCAAGGTCTGCCCGCTGATCATTTCCGATAATGAGGTTTGTTCTATCTGTTCTCGGACCCAATGCCGAGACGGCCTGGTGGTAGGTGGTAGAGAAACATTCAGGACGTGATGGCGATTGAGAATCACCCAGCAGTTCCATGGACTTTTACCACGTTCTAGGCATCATCTCCCATGGACGGTATCGGACCGCACGACTTAGAGATTGAATCGCTCGTAGAGCGTGGAAGAGGGTACAGTGAAGGAAATCATCCTGCGCTCTTGCCAGTACGATGGAGGGCGACACAACCAACTTTTATATCTTCGCAAGCTGAAAGATACAGGCGTGAAGTTTACTCGGTTATCGCACGAGGTATCTCTGTTGGGCGACGAACTTGAATATACTGATGAGGTGACGTTACAGAAGTATTCTGAACCGAACACCTTTTGAATCTTAATCATGACTATGGATAAAACAAGAAAAGTACTTTACAGAGCTAATTAGCTCGAGCATTATTACACCGCTCATCATTGCAGTGTATGAACTTTGCTGATTTTGCCCGGTGGTTGGGCTGATGCTGACAGCAACATGGTGACTGTGCAGCTCATGCAGTTGCTGACCGCTGCCATCCCACTCTGCACTCTTCCTTTTTCAAGATTGGCTACGAAAGTTCTGACCCACATACCGACGAAAGCCACGTCAGTCGTAAGCTTTCTTCTGGGGTAGCGTGCGAATGATGATGCTTTTATGTTCCGATGATACTCAATACCTTCTTCTACTCATGCCTTCGGAGATAGCGTAAGTTTCTTTCTATCTTGCTGTCATTTTAGCGTTGAGCTTATTCTTCGTCTTCCCCAACAAGAAAGTTGTTGCGAGTATGAATGTTCGACGGATAATTCAGAACATGAGTAAATGAAACTGAGCGTTGTTATCGTTAATTATAACGTAAAATATTATCTCCAACAGTGTCTTGAGAGTCTTCAGCGCGCTTTGTAAGGCGTTGGAAGAGAGTAAGTTGTGGTTGACAACTATTCACTAGACGGCTCCGTAGCCTATCTTCGCAGCCGTTTCTGATGTTCATTTCACGGTTGCGCATAACTTAGGCTTCTGCGTGTGGCACATATTGCACCGCCAAAAGTAGCGGGCGAATATGTTCTTGCTACCAATCCCGACACGGTTGTGGGCGAGGATGTTATCCGCTCGTCTCATCGACTTTTGGCGGATAGCCACCCCGCGGCTGGAGGACATGGCGTACAGATGCTTACCCACTCGGCGAACGGGCCTTAGAAAGCCGTCGGCTTGCCCTCCCGTGTAGTTTCGTTCTATAAGATGATAGGACCTTGCAAGCACTTCCCACAGAGCGACCGCTTTGCACATTATTATATGGGCAGTCTGCCGTGGGACGTCCTCCGCAAGATTGAGGTAATCAGCGGACGCTTACTGCTCTCGCGCAAGTCTGCCTTAGACAAGGTAGGACTCTTAGACGAGGATTTCTTTTAGTATGGCGAGGATGTCGACCTCAGCTATCGACCGCTGAAAGGCGGCTCGAGAACTCGTATTCCCCGTGCGCATCCTGCATTACAAGGCGAGAGCACACAGTAGTCGAGCTCCGATATGTCCACATGTCTTCATGATGCCATGCTCATCTTCTTCCGCAAAGCTACTATGGTGCAGGCGAACGCGTAGCGGCATTGTGGCGACCATACCGATTAGCACTTTGGCTATCTCACGTAAAAAGCCTTTGGCTCACCGACAGGTACACCATTCGAGCACCAACGAGAAAGAATTGGGATTTCGCACCTCGCGAAAGCCAAATCATTCCCACATTATACATTTGTTGCTTAAGCGAAAGCATCGCAACGGGAAAGGCGTGTCCATCAAACGTCTCGGCAACGGATGGAACGCCTAGCGCAGAGGTCATCGGGTCGCAGAAAAGACAACCTCAGTGCTGCGGCCATTCCTGACACCGATCGGGTGAGTTTGGAGGAAAACGAATAGTCTACTGCATCCTCGCATGCTCACACCTGACTTATCTCAGCTAACAAGACATCCGCATGTCCCAAGCGAACAGCCACAGCAAAATATTCATATTGGCTTTCTCGCACCACAGAAGGAAAGGAGAACAGAATCGTCGACACGATGGAAGTATATAGGAGACAGATACGGAAAAGAAACAGCACGTGAGGTATGGACTTAAGTGGGCGATGGAGCCGGAAGACCTCGATATGCTCTATCACATGAGAACGACCTCGCACTGCGGAACATCACGCGCGACAACGTTCTCACAGCCGTTACAGCCCCGCATAACCGTACATCGCTGACGACAAAAACGATATCTATATCGATCGAGTAAGCAGCATGACGACTGGAAAACCATGAGCAGTGAACTTGTCGGGTGGGTGATAGACCCGGTTGAACAACTTCGACCCGAAAGCATCAGCGGCGCGAAAATGCCGGGTGCCATCATCATGAAACGTTGCCGCCAACGCGGCTATGCCCACGCCGCCATCTCTCGCCCCACCGACTATACACGCGACGGGCTAACACCTCAAACACAAATCTACGCTGGTAGACGCTGATAACGAGGTATCGTCTACTGTCTTACCTCCTTCGGTTTTTACCAATGGCAATAAAAAGAGTGGCTGACAGGACAGAAAACACAAAGATGCAAGGATAATGCAACTTTTATATAAAAGAATAAATTAATTTGGTAGAATAGATTTTTATTGTTACCTTTGCACACGCAAACAGAAAAGGGTTTAAAACATCCATTTTGAAAAAGAAGTTCAGTTGGTTAGAATGCCTGCCTGTCACGCAGGAGGTCACGAGTTCGGAGTCTCTTGCATGCGACCGCTGAAAACTCCAAATCTGTAATGCATGGTGCGTTAGTTCAGTTGGTTAGAATGCTCTGCCTGTCACGCAGGAGGTCACGGCTCGAGTCTGTACGCACTGCTGAAACCTTGGTCTCGCCAAGGTTTTTTTTTGATAGGTTAACAACGCAGACAAGAGAACCGCCAAGCCAGAAAGGAGATAGAGTAACAGATGAAACTTTTAGTTGACAAGTTATGCTATGTGTATATAACTGGTTTACTTGTCAACCAGTCAACTCGTCAACTTGTCCACTTGTCAACCAGTAAACGAGTGAAGAGGACTTTAGCCTTTACTTTATCACTCCATTTTTCGGAAAACCTTAATTCATGCTTACTCAAAAAGACGGAAAACACTTTGACATATCAAAAGAAAACTTAACTTTGTTACAAAATATTTAATCATTTATTTTATCAAACAAGGTTCAATCGGGGCTTGAACAAGACCTCCATCATAAAGAAACAAGAACTATTAACTAAATAAAAGAAAGGGAATAATTAAGAACCAACAACATTATTCGCTGCAGCTAGAAATGTTAAAGCAATTGATAGCTTGACTGGTGGCACAAGAAAAGAAAATAAGAAAACAAGAAGAGTAGTGGTTCAAGAAGTAGCTACAAAAGAAAGGACAAATTGGTCGTGATGCCCCTGCTTGGTCTCACGATCATGGTCAGAACCTCTAATACTACGGGATTCATACGTTGCACTAACACAGACAAAAACCTGCATAGTCCAACACCTGTACAAACAATATGCTGATAAACAAGAAAGACTTCATAACATACTTGAGGAGCATAAGTTAGGGTTTCCAAGACATCAGATAGACTATAACAAGTTTTATCTCTATTCTATCGTGACTATCTGACTGCCATTGAATATCAACAATGACAGAGATTGACATCAGCTGCTCTTTGACGAAGTTGACTTTCAGCCAAAGGAAAAGTATCATAGAGCAATGAACCTGGACTTGGTGTTGCTTACTTATAGAAGTATGAGTTGCTGAAGCGCATACGATTTCTGTTGGTGTGCTTAAACATTTAGGGCTGCACTTGTTATGAGGAGAACAGGTGGAGAAGTTAATGGCTTTGGTGGTTCGTTTTACCCATCAAGAGTAAGACCTACGCTCAGAATGTTACAGCTGGGGCTATGTAAACATAGTATAATGTCTAAAGTACCATAGTTAGAAGAATTGCAAAGAGATTAATGAAAGACGGAAGGAACTGTTAGAAAAGTCCTTGATATACGAACATAAATTGAGTTTCATACACTTAAAACTTGTTACAACACATCCTGGTAGATGGCAATGGAAGAATGTCGAGATTGATTATGAATCATCTTCAATACGAATCGGATTAGTCCCAAAGATGATAAGGCAGAATATATACATTAAAACTCACAGAGGAAGAAAGGAACTTTCTTAGACTTCATGTTTGAGGAACACGCCAAGAACTTTCATATAGAAGAAATTGAAAACCATGTTTATGTATGACGAAGGAGTCAAACTATAGAGTGTTTTCGTAGATAGTCTTGAAAAAGAAGAATTAAAAATAAACGTTACAACCTATGAAGAAGTTATTTAATAAGTTATTGATTATTTTGAGCAATAATAATATTGCACAACAACAATGAGCTCTGAAAGAGTAAAACCAACTTTGAAAGTTACTGTTGAAAGAGAATGTCTCTTGTAATGATTGAAAACAAATGTATGGTAATGTGGTAATAGAGTTAAAGGCTGCGGACATAGATGATATGTTCACAGAGGTGTGGAAAGCAACTGTCACAGATGGAGAAGGAAAGAAAATATAAGAAAAGATTTTCCAAATCATTACTTTGCTTTTTCAGATGGAAGAACATGCGTAGGAAAAAGGAAACGCACAACACAAATACAAATATATAAGAACTCCCAAGGAAGATGGGAGGGTGGAATAAAAGAAAAGGAATATATTAATTCTTTATGTTTCTGGTCGACAAACTATAAATCACCAAGCAATATGTTATGAGAAAGTTACTGTTATTAAATAATATTACATGACAGTAGTAGCAATGCACAGAATAAAGTGACAACTGCTAAGACCACACTAGAATGGTATATTACTATACGACTTTTTAATATAGTTAGAGTTAAAATGCTGTTGATGGAAAAAGAAGTTTTGTCCTTTCATTGGAAGTAATACTGAGTGTAAGATGAAAATGAAATAGATAATAAGATTATATGCTTTGGAACAACAACAAACGGCTTAACTATATTACAAGTCTTGGATGGGAGTTATGGTATAATATCGATCATTATAACGCAAATACAAAGATGGTTATTAGAAAGAAGATACCTAAATAAGGATTCAAAAATATATGAAGAAGATAAGGATATTAACAGATAGCATTGAGAATCTCATCTGCAGTAGAAGAACTACAGAGGATGCAGTAAATAATATGTTCATTAAAACAGCCATAAGGTTCCAGGTCGTTGAACTTTATTTATTCTCATTCAGTTATCAACTCAAATACCATTAGGCTCTTTTCGTTTACGTCTCCTGTCTGTAAACTACACACAAACACGTTGAGGAAATATTCTGTGCGTTCCATGACCTTAGGCCTGAGCATTAAATCAAAAGAACCCAAAGTTGTGTTTTCCGTCTATTCAAAGTATTCAGAGAAAATGCTTACCCAACAACACAAAATATTTTACAAACCAACAGGAAATTAACTTGGAAGAAAATCGCTAAAATGAGCCTCTTAATCCCCTTATAATACCTTTATAATCACCACTGGTAAAGTCATATAACAAAGAAAGCTATTGATTCTCAAAAGGGCATCTTTTGCAAGTTAATTAGGCCTTTTGCAAGCTAATTGTTGCCCCTAGATACAAAAGGGCATATATATATTTAAACATAAAGTTTATGTTGACAAGTAAACTTGCAAACTTGTAAACTAATAACCACAAGCGCATATACCTGTAAACTTCATTACTGCAAACTCATTCACCTGTAACCTGCTTTACTTTCCCATTACGGTCCTTCACAATCACTACCTGCTTCTGTGAGCTTCTGCCGTTCGTAGTTCTTACGCCAGAGAGCGTAGGTTCCAGCTGGCTGTTCGCGGTCGGTAGAGAGGGTATTGATGCTCACGTAAGCCTTTTAACGGCGTATAGCTAAAGGAGATTGTATTGTCATTATTCCGAACAATCTGCTTGACTCAGCCTGAGGACCAACGTTATAGTTCGTATAGAAACCGAGACGAGGGTCGGTAGACTTCGTCAGACTATTGCTCATATTCGCTGGAATGGGTCACGTTTTGTGTGTCATTATCGAGTCGAGCATCGGCAGGAACAATCGTGTAGTTGCGGATGACGTTGCACCGGTGCCAGCATCACGTTGTTCATCATCCATGAACAAGCGTCGAAGTCAACGCGGAAAACCATCAGTCCGTGTCCCGGTAACTCAGTATCCCAGCGCGGTAAGGCGTACGGTTTTCGCAAAGATGTAATATTCAATTCTTCAAATAGGATTATAGAGGAAGCAGGGCATCGCTACCCTCAGCAAGTCCTCTATATTCTTCACCTCGACAGCCTCATCACCATGTGATAGGCCCAACCAACCCATATACGCCTTCGTAAGCATCATAGCCAGCTGAAGAAAACACCCTGTACCGCCGTGGCAGCTATCAGACTCTCTGACCGCCGTTAACTACCCGCACATCAAGTCGTATCGCCCAGAACCAACGTTGTTACCGCCACGAGTATCATAAAAGTCAGCAATCCAAGACAATGCGAGAACCTTTATTACAGATGGTACCGATACCAGAATAGAACACACGCCTCGCCATTGAGCTGTGCACGGATAATCTCGTTGCTACAAGCGTAGGTGTTTATCGTTTGTCCGTTGAATTTCATGCGTCAAGTCCCGCATCAGTGAGCGAACATTATGTGGCCAGATGGTGCTTGACTCACCACCCGTCGCCCTCGCCTCGCTGCATAGATGACATAAAACTGCTCTACCTCGCCATCATTGTCCCAGTCGTATTTACAAAGTCAACCTGACCTTGATAGCATTGCGGCGTCGATAATCATCTGTGGCGCATTCCGCATCATTCGATTACCCTGTTCGCTCACCATAAAACCGGTAAGGATGCTTTGAGCTTAATGGGTCCTACGACATCGAAGGTGAGGTCGAACTACCATTACTGATCGAGGAAATAGTCGGAACATCACCAATAGCCCCATTGTTATTGGTATATCCCGACCTTGTTGAGCATATCTCAGAGCGTCTTGATATCATCTTCTCTCGCACGTGGTCGGAGTGTCAACATATCTTTCGGATCTTTGAAAGACATATCCTCAAACTCAACCAAGATAACAAGTCCTTCTTCACCTTCCCAAGCTTCATTCCCAAACCCGTCCAAAAGGTTTAGAACCAAGGTGTATCTCCTTCTGGTTCTCAGAAGCCTTTACCTGCTGACAAGGTGCCGCAACGAGTTCTCTCATCTTTGCGCAATCCCTTCATGTGCCAACAATTGATGCCACTAATCATTTGTCCTCAACGGCATAATAGTAAATACCATCATGTGCGCTTGCCGGGTATGCCATCTTCCGTCAGCGCATAATTAAATGTCGTCGCCCAATGGTCATAAATCCCCGATTGTTCCGCGTCTGCTTGCTTAAAGCGCCACATCCGCATGGCAGGACAGCAATGATGATGCTAAACAGTGCTGGTTAAGAGAGTTATAATTTTCTTCATACAATTGCTTTTAAATGATGATTCATTTGGTTTTTATTGGTACGAAATTATCTTTTGAAAGATGATGCAAAGATAAGGAAAATAAAGGTAAGCAAATAAAACGATAAAATTAGTTAATGAGTAAAATAAGAGAATGTTTTGTAATTCAGAATTCAGAATTATGATTACTATATTAATTCATAATTCACAATTCATAATCCATACCATGATTACCGATATAGCTCAAGGTTAAACACAAATCATAAAGTTCAAACTTCAAACCTCAAAGTTCAAAGAAGATAACTAACCTCTGTTTTAATTATCCACTGTTCAAATAGCCCTTTTTCAAGAAAACAACGAATAAGGTTGGACAGAGACTCCGGAAATAATTACCTTTGCACTAGAAAGATTAAATATTACAGAACATAAACACAGAATTTATCCTACTGATTATCAGTGGATATAAAGACGAAACTGTTCATAAACAGTATACAGTTTATTATAATATAAGAACATTATACAAATACAAGAAACACAGGAAATTTGTTTGCAATTGTTTGTGGTTATATCCACGAAGGGAACAGAGGCACCAAAGAGCTCAGTATGCCACGTTAAGGTTAGTTTAAGGAGTTCAACTCAGTTGCATTGAAGGGTACTAAGACAGAAAGCAGAACTCAAGGATGCTGCAGGTGAGAGCCAGGCACGTTTCAAGTACCTCTACTATGCTCAAAGGCTAAGAAGGACGGTTTCGAGCAGATTGCAGGCTTCGAGGAGACAGCATCAACGAGAAGAGTACGCAAGATCTGGTTCAAGTTCCTCCATGAGGGCGACATATCCCCACAACTACTCAGAACCTCACGACGCAGCTGCTGGTGAAACCACGAGGACTGATATGTATGACAGATGGCAAAGGACGCTATCGAAGAGGGCTTCCTAGAGCTGGCTGTTAAGTTCTGCAGCGTTGGTAAGGTTGGAGAAGACTACGAGTGAGCGTTATCGCAAGCTCTTGAAGAATAATGAGGACAAAGCGTGGTATTCTTCTCGCGATGGCGACTGCATTCAGTAGTGCCGCAACTGTGGTCACATCGCTATCGGCAAGAAGGCTCCAGCCGTTTGCCCTGTATGTAACCACCCACAGAGCTTCTTCCAGGTTGAGGAGTCAAACTATTAAATCAACGCAATAATAATTCCATATGTTAATACACAAAAGCAAGATTCAAAGGTCTTGGCACCTATTTGGACAAGTGAACGGCAGACAGTCAGATGACTAGGAGTAAGGGAAGACATAGTAACAGAAGAACACAGTTTAGGGATCGAGTAAATGAGTTGTGCTATTAGAAGATTACAGTAACAGAAGAACCCTCCTTCAAGTTACTCAAAAGAACTTGTTCATCTGTTACTATAAGTCTCTCATTACTCTGCCTGCACTCAACTCCACCACTGGTCTCACCCGTTCACTCGTCCACCAAAAATATATTCATCTGTTACTATGTTCTTTATTTACTCCTGTTCACAGCCAAGTGCCTCATGTCTAAAACAAAGGAATATATATTTATACCATTCGGCGACAGTGCGTAAAGTTTGAATTGGTTTCCAGCAATCTACCTATTTGTCGCAAGAGCCAAACAGTCTCAACTGAAAGAGGTTACCACTTTGTCGCACCACTCGCACAATCTATTGATTTACAAGACAATTACAAAGGCACAAAATCAAGCTGACAGCAAAGTAGGAAACAGCTTGACGATGAGCAACAAAGAGAATACACACACGTAACATTTGTAAAGAAAGAGAAAGACGAAGACTCTTAAGCTCCCCAGTATTCGTCTCTCCTCCCTATCCGTCGAACTATCAAGAAAAGACTTTTTGTCGCACAGAACCTATCATACCGTCGGGGACAACCCCTCGGAGTCGTGCGTAACTCACTATACGTCGCTTATTTGTGTAAGAATCTGTCGTTCGTAAGTATTAAAAGTCCTCAACTAAGTCTTTATAAGTGACCAACAATGACTGTCTAAGTCCAAGACGGAGTTTTATAAGAGTTTTACATACAAGAACTGGACACCAATGAGGTTGCTGTTGTGAGTACGGTAACGAGAATATGCAAAATATTCTTCCAAATAGGTTTAATCATAACATTTGAATAAATTAAAAACTCCCAATCGAACAGCCATGATTGCCCTGCTATCGCTACTGAACCGATCTGAAGTAGTGAATACTAAACCCAAATCAGTCATTCAACCACAATATGATTAGGTTCTAATAAACAATTTACAAACGAGCGGAGGGCGCGCTGGCACTTCACCTCCTCACCCTCTCAAACCAATTCATCATGCGTGGCTCTCAGTAATGATGCAGCCTCACCCGCCTCCTGGACCAGCAGAAGGCTTATTCTCCTTCTTCTGCTCCTTCTGCTCCCTTTCTCGGCATTTTAGGCGCATCATACTGCACAGCCTCCAACACGCAAACCGATGAGAAGGTTCTTCACACGACGGTGCATAGCAGCATCAATGGTCACCGTTGGCGCAAAGAGAACATGAGCAATTATAGATGTCACGCTGCGCATTGAAGTTCGCAGCTTCTCAACACCTAAAGAGCGAATAAATACCTTACACGAAAGTCTCAATCCGTCGAGTTTCACACGGTTACCATCCTGAGAACCTGATCTATCCGAACACCAATGTGCTGAACACGCTGGTAATATCTGCCTGTTACGGTACACGTTCACCGATACGCTGAGCGAGCATCCTTAACACCAACAAGGTTCCGACACACCGCACGGGCATACCAAAAACCTCAGGCTTGCTGTTTCATTGATTGTCCTGACATACGAAATTTGACTGATTACATGAAAATTTAAAAGTGAAACAAAGAAATTATTGAAAGTCGAAAAATGAAATCTAACTCAACAATGCCTAATAAGACAGGAGGCAAATCCTTCCGGTGGCTCCACGCACGACGGTGTCTTCGGTGACTTACATCGCTTTATTTTTTGTATTACTCCTCCGTGTCCTCCTTTTCTCTGTGTGATACCACCTTAAAAACTAAGTGGCAACTATTACTGACATCTCTTCTTCCCACCTTATCGCCCTGTCGTTCGTTGAACCCTCACCCCTCCCCACAGAAAAAGAAGGGGAGGGACAACTACTCAAAGACATACTATGACAAAAAAGTGTAAAAATAAGTAAAAGAGTAAACAAGTAAATAAATGAACACGTAAACAGATAAAAAAGATAAACAAAGAAATAACTAAAAACAATAACCTAAAACGTATAAAAATATAAAGGTAAAAGTTGGAAACACAAAACGTAAAACATATCATCATAAACATAAAAGACTAAAAATATGAAAAGATATTCGTAAATAATTAAAATCTTTCTACTCAGAGCAACTATTTTTCATACTGGCGATGTGCGAAATTCTCCACCCCTTTCTCCCCTATTTTGCCCTCCCCAAGAATCTGCGTCTATTCTTCCCATTTCGCTTATACAACGTGAATCCACCACTTTTTATCGACTCGAGGCCTGCAATCCGATCGAAGTTCGTTTGAGAGAGAATTGCCGCATATTTCGACACATTTCCAGTCCCGTCACATGAATATCAGCCGCCTCTCCCCGCAAATGTTGCGAGATGTCAGCCCATAACAGCCCTGCTATTCACAGCCTCGCGGCGATAACCCCCACGACTATCACACGTCCCACCACGCCGAAATCTAAAGCGGTTCTAAGATCTACCTGCAAAGCTCCCGAGGTTCTCTATCACCTCGCTCTCAGAGAAAGCTGCAGGCGCAGGATTCACCTCAGGCACATTTCTTAGCATGCGCCACTGCCTTCCTGAGCGCAGCATCTCGCCCTGCTGTAAAATGTGGAGAGAGTCGCTCCACCAAAATCTATCTCAGTTGAATCAATATTCTTAATCATACACATTAATTATTATAGATTGTTTGCTTTTACTGAAACTCAGTCCGTCATCCCTTCATTCCTGATGACGATGCAAAGGTACAACACAAAAACCGATTCCAAGGAAGATATATGTAGTAATGTGAGTAGACAAAGTCAACTTAATTCTAGAATTCAGAATTCAAAATCATAATTATGATTACTACTGTTACTGTGATTTATTGCTGCAAGCAGCTTTGTACTGTCAACTACCACTCATGCGATTTAGTGCACCGCAACTTGTTTTACCCGTAAACTTGTCAACTCGTCAACTACAAATTATGATTCACCGATGTCAACTAATAATAAAGCACTACGAATGTCCACTGTACGAATCCTTATTGTTAAATAATTCGTGCTCGAGAAATTCGTAGTTCATATCATAAAGTTCAAACTCAATGCTCAAAGTTCAAAGGTAATAATCCAAAGCTAATACATGCTCTTTTTGCCTCGAGAAGATGCCTAATTGGCTTGTAAAAGATGCCCTTTTGAGGTCTTGTTAACGCCTGCTTTAGAAAATACAGTTCAGCAAGATACTGATAATCTGAGGGTTACAACACTGCTGAAAAATCGTCATTTATGTGCTTTTCCGATCGAAAACGTTAGTGGTAATGTAAACATATTTCCAAATCACCAAAAGCGTATCAGCAATACTTACGCTACATCTCGTCGCTCTTTTGTGCCTTCGCCACCTCCGAGATATTGTCTTTATGCTCATCTCCGTGTTCTCCCTCTCTCTGTGCCTTTTATATGTAGTAGGCTTAATTTGTCAGAGTTTTTAAAACACTTCTTTATCAGAAAAATAAAGATTAATAGGTATTGCTTGTTTCATCTTTTATCCGTATTTTTGCAAAGAAATCATATTTGACAAACTTTAAACCCATAGGACATGAGAAAAGAAACTTATATTACTATCTCTTATTGTTATCTCCTCTGCAATAACGAGGATTAGTAACAATAGCCAACATCGCAAACCAAAAATACACTTAATATTCACACAACTAAACATTTACCGCAATGATGATTAAAAGATTTCTAAGCTATTTATAGCTGTTATTTTAATGCTTTCTGCTCTAATGAAGATAACAGTAAAATACCAGGCATTACCCCAAGTCAGATAGAGCTATCTCACTGCACATCCCAGAAGCACTTTTCCAGTTTATAGAAGGTGACTATCCGATGTATGAGTTTAGGATTGATTATGGGAAGATTGACACTGAAGTATCACAAAAGAATAACCAAAGAGATTTTATCAAAGGACAGACTGTCGTAGAACTTTCTGATGGGAATAAAAGCCACATTTATTGTAAAAATGGCATACTCCAGAAAATAGAATTTGACTCTTTATGACAATAAGCAAAAGTACAGACAGGGAAATATAAAGTCCAATTGAACAAAATAGTATCCAGCAAGTACCCTGTAGCAATTTCCTTTGGATTTAGTGTCCCTGATGGAATGTCCACTATTGGAATAACTTTTTAAATAGCAAAAGAGATAAAAAGCAATTAATTTATTTGATTAGTAGGGACTTAGATTTCAAACAAATGCGGAATTACCCCTTTGTATAGGCAATTCTGCAAGATTTTTATAGGATATTTTAATTTTTACCAGACAGCAATAATTCACAATTCATAGTACATAATTATGATTACCTTTGTTTTCTGTGTTTATTGCTACATATAAATTGTTAATTCGTCAATCCGTACACTCGTTAGCAGAACTATAGAACTCTGTGGTTGCACCACTTCTATTCATCCGTGGTATCTGTGAGAAATAAACAAAGGCTTGGCTATATTAAACAATGCAGATAAAACCTTTAAAAACAATCCTGCAAACAACAGCAAATCAATCAGTTATTAAGCCGTACAAGAAAAAGGTGCTTAGTTAGGATTAAAAATGAGCATTAGTAAGACCTCAAAAGGGCATCTTTAAAAATCAATTAGGCATCTACAAAACCAAAAAGCGTATGTTTTAGTTTTGAGCTGCTTAAAAACAGTTTACAAACATCAATTAATATGGGGATAAGTTCTTTGTAAAAGACGAAAATACATGATAAAAATTAGACAATTGTTTTTATTTGCCTTTACTGTATTTATTTTTGTGGGTTAACTCTATTTTTGTAACTCAACAAATTTTAGATAGTCATGCTATATAAATTTATAAGTCTTTATTCTATTTGTATTCAATACATTTAATAGAGGGACAAAATAATATATTTCCTCAAAAACATTATTTGATTAAAGAAAAATAATTTAACTTTGTAGTAATAAATATCATTTTTACATTAGTGAAGTTTATTTCACTATAGTTATTGATAAACACTCAAGAAAAATAAAAAGCAAACTTTTTGACAAAAACAATATGCAAAACAAAAACGTTAACCAATTTGGTAAAACTCTATCTTTATTGAGAAAATAATGGTAATGTTTATATTACTGAACGTTATGTGGAAGAAAACTACATCCGCATTTCATCAAGGTTCATACGAATTACGAGAATACAATCCAACAATTGAACCAGCTATCCCCAGAGAAGAAGTAAATCAAATTTTAGAATGGATAGAGAAAGATGCATCCACTAACAATCCTGTGAGATTAGGCTTATTATATGGGAAGGCTGGTATTGGCAAGTCCATTGTGATGCACGAACTTCTAAAAAAACTACATACAATAAACGATTATTTAGCCCTTGGGTTGAAGTCTGATCAAATAGAGTTTTTAGATACAGACGAGTTATCTAAAAAGTTTCATTTGGGTAACCCTTTAGAGATTGTTCTAAAGGAGATGGCTAAGAAGTATAAAAGAGTAGTAGTATTGATTGACCAAATAGATGCACTATCATTGTCACTTTCTTCAAACCGCACCCCTCTACGTTCTTTGTTAAAAATGATACACCAAACACAAGGCATCCCCCATATAAGAGTTGTCATTTCTTGTAGACCGTATGATTTAAAGTATGACCCAGAACTTGAGAAAGAACGTATAAAGGAGCAATGGGAGCTAAAAGAATTATCTAAAGAGAAGGTACAGGAAACATTACAAGCAAATCAATGTAATGAGCGACTAAGGACAACTCTACTATGCTTTTTGGGCAATCCACTGAACCTATATCTATTTTTAAAAAGTCAGACAATATGAACAACTTACGGACCCTCTTTTCACCAATATGCTTTATCACCAGTTATGGCGCAAATATATAAAATGACGACAGCATACGTAAGTAGATAAAACACCTTACTATCGTTACTCGATAGTCTTGTTGATACAATGTACGAGAGGCAAGAGTTGTCTGTACACATTAGGACATTTGAAACTCAATATAATGCTGAGTTGAACTACCTTTTTACTAACGGTTTGCTAATTGAGACACAGACTGGGCTAATTCAGTTTTTCCACCAAACACTCTTTGATTATGTATATGCAAGAAGATTTATTGAAAAGGGACATAATCTGTTAGGAGGTTCTCAAAATACAACACCAAGGGACTATTCATCAGAGCTCGTAAAAAGTATTTCTGACATTTTTACGTGAACAGGATACTAGCAATATATTAATATCATAGAGGAGCTTTTTATGCCAAAAATGAAGATGGAAAAGATACTTATAGATACCATTTAAAAAGCTACTTTGCATTAAGTAACATTCCATTCTTTTGAAAAACCATTGCAAGAAGAACTAAGACTTATAACACTAAATTTATACAGATAAAAATATATATGAATATTATATTTGAATCTGTATATACACCAAATTGGTTTGATGCTATTTGGGGAATTGTTGACAGTATGGGTGGGATGGATAAATCTGAATACTGAATATAAGCAGAAAGTTATGGTGATGTGCTCTCACATTCTATATGATCCTAACATTGTTCTAAATAAGCTGGAATTGGCATTAAATCTTGATGATGAAGAAGACTGCAAACATCTGAGCACTCTACTACAATACAATACTCAGAAATGCGATAGCAAAAAGTTAATAGCTTTCACAACAAATTGGTCAAGTTTGGAGGGCCAATCAGAATATACTTCAATATTAAAAATATTCTTAATGACAGTCCTTCTTTGTGTGTGAAGAACTAAAGAAGAATATTATCTTACAGTTAAAGGATAATGAAGTATACTATATAGGAGTTAATTATGAGGTAGAGAAGTTTACGAAGAACTTCTTTGACAAGCATTATGATTTGGGATAAAGTTATTAGTAGAGGTACTAACCATAATCTATGAATCAACTAATTACAATATCGATAATGCAGAAATATATTATTCAACAGCATCTGATTACTTTCAGAGGGAGAAGATAACATTCTTAACTCTAACTTTTCTCAAGAAGCTTGCAAACATTCTTATCGACAATTTCCTAAAAACGATTGATACTGAGCAAACCAGTGGTACATTGAAACTTTTAGCAAAAAGCAAGTATGAAGGCTTTTGTTTTCATTGCTTTATATCTTTACACCTCACACCCAGAATGATTTAAAGATGATGTTTATAAGATCATAACAAATCGTCAAGTTTTAGCAATGCGCTCTGCTTGGGTAGAATACCAGTTGTAGGAAGCTCTAAGAGTTTCATTTCCTTTAATGAGTATTGAAACAAAAAGAGCCATTGTAGAAAGAATATTGGCTATCAACGACAAGGGAGAATATAGACTAATGAGAGAATCTACTGAGATAAGACTTAAATATGGAGTTCCACTTCTTCGTATAGATTCTCACAAAGGAAAAAGCATTGCAAGTTATACCGAGAGAAGAACTCAGAGACATTTCATGGAAAGCTTTACCAAGAACATCAACGAATTGAACGTAAATCAATAAGAATCTTCTTAGAAATGAAAAACCATCCAGTATATTTTCTTATGTAGGTTGGCTATCTCTAAAACAAGAACAAGGAGTAAAATGAGCAAGGAGGACTGGCTTAACTCTATGCTTAAAATATGCTGACAATCTTATTGAATGGGAAAAGTCCCTCACTTACAGGGCAATGCCAGTTATTTCGTAACGTGGTGGGTAAGGAACCTGAAAAATATCTCGACTTGATAAAACAGACGATTAAGAACGAACAGATTTCTTTAGCCTATCCATTAGCAGGATTGAGGGCTTTTTAGATGCAAAAATAAACGACGCAATGGATATCCTAAAAGATATTCTCGATGTAATCAACAATGACATTAACACGACCGAAAGAGGATTCTCTCATCCATTCCCTCCTAATAGCACTAAATGATGTCATTAACAATGAAGACGTGCCAGAACTTGTTTTCGATTTACTATGTAATACTGTAATTAATGCTAAGGAACCAGAAGAAGATAAATATCAAGACGCTAAGGATATATATAACATAGGTATTAACCAGCCAAGAGGTAAAGCAGGATGCATGTTAGTAGACTTAGCTTATAACAAGAAATATAAAGAAGATATTTTTCAAACTATAGAAAAAGATTGCAGAATCAGCATCAGTGATACACGAGCTGCTATTCTTCTGGATTTAGCAAAGTTAAACTGTTAGATCAAGATAGAAATTTAGCTCTATTTAAGAAATTGCTGCATGATTATAATCCAAGGCCGATGGCACTACCTGTACATAACTTACAACCCATTAGTATTTATTTTGTCAATTATGCCATTGATGATTTGATAGATTTCTTCCAGCATACTTTAGATTATCCAGAATGCTATAAAGTGCAAGTTGTCATTTTATGGTTAGGGGTGGCTACATAATCATAAAGACGAGCGGTTAAAGAAATTCATTGACCAATGTGCAATAAGAGTGAAGATGCAAGACTATCACTTCTACAATTCTTAAGTAGACTAAAAAGACAATATAAATCAGGTGCCGTTGATTATATTTTTGGATTTAATGGATTCTTGTTTTTGAAACAAAAGAAATGGGAGAGGCTCACGATAATTTGTTCTGTCATATCAAGAATTGGCCTATTACGTCTCAATATCAAATTGCAGTAAGTCTTTGCGTATCTCCATTAAGCAAGTATCAAATAAGAAATTTCATTAAATTCTTTAGGCAGCTTTGCTGTCAATTATCCTGAGCAGACTCTTGAATGGATATCAAAGATAATAGATACACCAGATGATGTATTTACATGGAATAATATCGTTGAAGTTGTTATCCAGTCGTATAATGGTATCAAAACATTCGATAACAATAGCAACCAAAAAGACATTAGAGTTTGCTATGGACTTAATAGATACCATTATGCAAAGTGGAAGCAATGAAACACTCATTACAACTTTATTAACAAACTTGATAATGAATAAGGAGTATCAATTAGACAATTACGGAAGGTTATAGAAGACCCTGACACCTCTTCTGGCTTGTATCTAATTGATACAGTTTTAGACGATAACGAGATAGAAAAAGTATATAAAGGATTTAGATGGCTGTGCTTATCTGAAAAATATCTCTGCTCTCCATCTAAAGATAGTTCAGTCTTTGAAATGTTTGTGATTGGGTTAAGTTATAAATTGACAATCAATCATTAGTAGAAATGGTGAAGTTGTTACTGATCAGATGCTACGCAAAAAGAGAGTAATATCCTGTTAACTATTCTGTTAGATATAATGAAAAATCTCTCATCAAGAAAAAGTCATTCATTGTGAGTGAGAAAGACTTATCCTCATTTATTCACGGAAGCATCTTGCAAACTAAAATATCTTTAGATTATAGTTCACACCCACTATCATTATCAATAAACCAAAACATGCTATAGAAATAAATCACGATTCTAATATAAGCAGAATTACTCTAGACAATCTTATGAAGAAAAGAACAGAGAAAGTGTATATCTTATATAAACATGATGATGCACATAAAGATCTATACTGTAGCTATCATAAATGGATTCTGAAGAAAATCATATTCCATATTCAATAGACGAATACGAATTTTCATACCGAGATAATATTGATGACTACGAGAAAGAAATTGGGTCTTCAGATATTGTTGTTATGTTCGTAACATCTGGCTATTTTTAAATCAATAGAATGTATGTTTGAAATGACTCAGATTTTTAAGAGTGGTAATATCAATGAAAGAGTTTTTCCCAGTTGTTGATAAGGGAGAATTTGAGCGAAATGATGATCAGCTTTAGATAAAAGTTCTTTTGGGAACAATGAACGTAACATAAATGATATAACGCAAGGTATCTCAGAGCCTGTTACGAATGGAATAAAGAAAAATAGATGGCATTCTTTAATACAATAGATGACTTATGGAACTTCTTATGTCGATATAATTCTGGTAATTATGAAAAACTTATAGAGAATAACGCAAAACTATTAATGGAGGAAATATATATTTATATCCAGAACTTGAACCAGATACAGAGAACTTCACGCCTACAACCGCAACGATGCCTACAGGAACCAGAGTTATCACTCAGAATGGTGAGAAAATCTTGTATATAGAAAATAATAATGGGAATATTACTATAAGCTAAAAAGAAAGTTCTTCCGTTAAATGCTTGGACACTTTTCTGAGAAGAGAGAAAGACAGAACGACATATAAGAAAAGACAAGATACCAACAAGAAAAATAAATAAAGATGTTAGGAAACAAAAGTATGAATTTGGTCCATTGTGGTCTAATGACTGATTGGGGTTTAATTATTCATCATCTAAAGTTTTCTATAAAGAAGAGAAGGTTTCCCAAAACCCTTCCTTCGAACTGCAACTGACTGCGGTATTTGAGAAACCTTTCCTATTTTCTGTTGCAAGATACAACTTATCCAGTTAGACAAAAGGAGTTAGGGAAAAATTACCCAACTCCTTTTTCTATTTTTATCAACTGATTTTAGGTGATTTATAAGCTGATGTCTGATACCAATTTAGATCATGCTTATATCTGGAAACTGCTATAGACGGACTGATACCATAGGTTCAGCCTCTTTTGCAATGGCTCTGACAACCTTAGTGCGGCGAGCCGCATCTTCACGGCCTCTTCCGATAATTCTGCTCCATACATCATCAGGGATGAGTTGCTGCCTTGCAAAGTCATTCGCTTCTTTTTCGCGTGATCTTTTAGAATAAAGAGTACTTCCGTAGATATAAACGCCTGATTATCTTCTGAAAGATGCCTTTCTATATGACACAACTCGTGTGAAGAACATCAAAAAGCTAATTTATCTATATCATTATAACGATAAGTAACCGTGATTACTGGACATCCACCTACCAATCGTAGAATAAGCATCAACAGGCGTTTTATCTAATTTCTCAAACATCAAGATAGGCACTCCATACTCATTAAGGCAGTCCTTTATACCTTGTATAGAAAGTGTACCGTTATTCGCATCTCAGCTATCTCGCTTGCTGCTTTCAATCCGTTTCCTTTTGATACTTATCTATTGTTGCACTGATATTTCCAACATCAATTAAGAATAAGCCAAGTTTGCATATTCTTCTCATCAATGTGTACTTTTCTCACATGCTTTTGTAACGACCAACTCACCTGCAGACTCAACTCGTTAGATGACCGCAAATCAAAAACGAATAATGCTTTTTAATTTTCGTTACTCTCTCAAGACATGGAAGATGTGACAAGTTTAATTTTCTATAAAGAAGTTTCAAGTTGAATATACTGCACATGATTCTTCGCATTCACAAGCTTCTTGTTCTTCGCTTTGTTTTGCATCCATAGCTTTTACGGTCATACATATAACCGCTATGCAGGTTCATCCAGGTCTTATAGGGTATTCCTAAATGACGCTCTAATTTCATTGCTAAATCATCATTCAGGTTTCTGTTTACCGCGTATAAAGGCATTCAGATGAGTTGCCTGCACACCAATCTGCTTTTGCAAAAATCCTTTTTGCTTGACGCCACGTTCCCGCAACTTCACGCAAGATTTCTCCTGGGATTGCCCTGACAGGAACTAATCTGTTATTTCTTGTTGCCATAATGTGTACTATCAATTTCTATTAATTCTACTCAATGCCATCGTCCGTTTCGAAAACAGCAGCCGCTCAACCAATCCGTTTACAAGACGTACAGAGCTGATAGGCTTGTCCTTTTGATGCCCTGAGTTTTCATAATGTAAGAAACCAAATGCTTTTTAGTTCTTCGGTTGATTCAACATTATACAGCGTATTAACAACACGGACATAGCCATCTATCAAGCATTTGTTCTTACAAAGTTTTCGTATATCATTGGTTTTTACCGGTTTTATATAATTCGGACAAGGCTTTTCCTTGAAAATTATATTCATGCGGTGAAATGTTTCGTAATATATATGTAAAGATAGAACAAAATTACCAAAAAGGGTACTGTACATCGTTAACACTTTTTATAAGTAAATTTATCCCACATCGTCCAGTGAATCCTAATGACTTATATGGGTTAACCTAAGAATACAAAAGAGCCGCAAGGATGGCCTATATAAAAGTAGGACGGCTGCGGAGCTTGAAGTTATCGTACTTATATGCAGACTCTCATCCTACTGCAAAAGATACAAGTAAAAGTCCCTAAGAAGTCTGCACAATCGTTTTTGCAAAGTTTCCTCTGATATCAAACCTCACAATACTCCTAACTGACTCAGCTACTGGTGCAGAGATACTCATAAAAATACAACAGCCAAGGACTAACTTTGACTGAGGCTGTCCAGCTCTCGCAGGGCTGGTCGCAGTGGTCAGTATCTCCCACAGCACAAAGGTAAATATTATTTTTGAATAACAAAATAATAACGAGACAGACAGAAGATACGGAGACAGAGTAACAGGGAGGACAAAAGACAGAGTAACAGAAAGACATGAGAAGACAGAATGACAGAATGTACATAATAAACGCTCTTCTGTTATCTTATCTTTTTGTTCCTCTGTTACTCTTTTCTTTATAAACAACCAGTTAACTCTGTCAACCAGTTAACTCGTCCTTCTGTTACTCTGTCTTATTTACAAGCAACCAGTTAACTCGTCAACATGTCAACTCAAAGTCAACTCGTCCTTCTGTTACTCTGTCTTACTTTACAAGCAACCAGTTAACTTGTCAACATGTCAACTTGTCAACCTCGTCCTTCTGTTACTCTGTCCCCTTTTTAGTTCACTCCAGCCTTGCGAACTGCGCATCATATCTTGTTTCTTTTGATGCGGGTTTAATCATTGATGCATGGAGGTTACCGCTGGAGAGTTCGGCTGTATTGATGTCTACAGAGATATATAATTCTTTTGTCGCCAATTATTCTTACAGCGGTCGTCTTCTAACTCGTCAGCAGCCTTTATTGTGCACGTTCCTTAACCGAAAAGAGATATGACCGTTATCGCTGCGATGATGAAAGAGTCACATAACCAATGCGGGAAATGTTTTCACCATTCCATACCTCCTTAGTCAGCTTGATACCCATAGCAAGTTTGCCGTTAGATAAAAAATCTGTAGGCTTGGTATCATGCACAATCAACACACCCTGACGACCGTGAACAGTTAGCGAAGTGTCTTCCTCCTCCACTCCACTCAACACCTCCTTAGGATTCGTTCCTAACGGACAAGCCTCCACATAATAGTCTTGCTGTAATTTAGCTAACAAGGCTGTATTATCTTCTTTACTATCCAATGCCAACGAGAGGTATTGTGTATCTTCAAAAGGTCGGAACACCTTGCCCAACAATTCTTGGAAGTTTTCTACGCAGATATTCCTCATGATTCACTCCTGGCTCCGGTGCCATCGCATAGAAGGCGTATTTCTCTTTAATGCTTTTGTATCTTCTCTAAAGAGTTCACGCACCTCTGCTCCATTGTGCCTCTGGTGTGCATTTTCCTCGCATAGAGCAGAAACAACGTAGAGGAAGTTTACATCATAATGATACACTAACAGCGTATCACGATCGAAGAGTCGATTCTTAAAATGACGGGAGAGGAAGACATTTTGTTTACGGTCAGTAGCCGAAACATTATCTGCATACGACAGCTTTTTCGTCCATCTTTGCACTGATAAAGAAGTTCGAATGATGTTATATCCCCTCCGTCAGTCTCGTCCCTGTATATTGGGTGTTTTGCGTCAAATGCGGCATCCTCATCTCTTTCATCTAAAAAGAGGTTGAGATTCCACTGTATCACGTTACGAGCGTAAGTAAACTGCTTATAGACAGACTCTCAGAAATTGGATTGCCTATCTTGTAATAACTTACTGTCGCCAATATAATAAATCGGTTTATCTTCCTCGTTGTTCGTAAGATTACGGTAACTGCTAAATATGGTCTACCCGCTTGCCATCGTCTCGATCCTTCCAGCCCTCGTGGGAGGCTCCTTATCGCCCTATCAACTCGTCGATAATGGCTTCAAAGACACATTGAAGTTCTTTACCAATAGGTATTCCCGCTGTCCCTGTAGAAACAGATATTTCCCGTGCCTCCTTAAAGAATGCATAACACAAATTCCATAGCTGCAGGGCTTTATCAGAGAAATACTTTATATTTCATCTGTCTCAATCGCGTCTTACCTAATCCATTAAGATAGGTTTCAAAACGCTCCTCGTGATGAGTGGAAACTGACAACAGATATCCTTCGGGAAACCATAGGTGTCACCGATATAATCTCAAAATTGAGAAGAAGATAGTGAGTAGTTCTTCATCAAAGTTTATTTGTCTATGCTTATTAACAGGATTTAGATAGACCGCCCGTCCATCTTGAATAATAAAGCCGTCTCTCGTTGCTTATCGTTCGTTGCCAATTAATCTTGTTTAGTCCGCTATGCAGATTCTTTATAACAAAGAAGAAAAGTGCTGGTTATCACGATTGAATTGTATCAGCAACAAGAGAATATCGAGGTGAAAAGTACTCAACCGACGACCTCCATTACCCATCTGTGCTATGCGAGAATGGCATACTATCCTTGTAGCTCGCTGCGCTTGTCATTCTTATAGACCACAATAGTACGATAAATCCATACCGCAAACTTATAGATGAAACTACGCTCTACTTCGTCAAATGAATTATACCTGTCTACGTTAGCGATATCCTCTGGCTTATACTTCCCTAAAACGAGGTCCTGACCATCAATCATTCTACTCTTCGGAAGAATAAACACACAGTCTTTGAGTAGGGGTGTTATAATAATACCCCTACATAGTGGATAGACACCCTATCCTCCACATTCACTAAGGCATCAATACCATAGATAACGTCCCTAACCTTAGAGGCATCGTACTGATATTCTTCTATAAGGATTCGCATCTCTTACAATTTCTCAACCGACCAATTCTGTTCTTTTGCAAACTGAATTATGGACGGTATGTTACCTATCGTCCATTGCTTAAAAATGGAATATTTTATATCATCGTTGGAGTGTATAGCCTCGTTTATAGTATCTTGAATAAGATTGTGATCAGTAGTGTCCTCAACGATAAGACCTGGTCCTGAAATACCATGAAGATACTCATCTGGGAATATCTTCTTTATTTTCTTCAAATTTTTAAATTCTTGTGTTGATTGTGAGGTATCCATTATGGCAAGTCCCACCACTTTTCCCATATCTTCCACTGCCATTAAAACTATAACGACTTCTCGTTCACCACACCATTACCTTCAAGTTCTGCGCCTAACTTATCGTCGGCTTCGGCGTCGGTTTCCTCAAGTGGTGTCAACCCTAAATTTGTAAGGAACATCCTTACCTTATCCGTATTGACCTTGACATTCCCTCCCTCCTCAGTATAGAACTTTGCAAACGATAGCTTTCCCCCATCAACAGTATCAACAAAGATAGCATCACTAAACTCGTAGTCTTTAAACACATCATTCCAAAGGTAGAAGACAACCTTACCCACAAATGTCTCTGTGCTAATAACACCTCCACGTGCCTTACAGAAGAAATAACCCAACTTCTTATCCTCCGAATTAGTCGTGTTCTCTATCTTCTCGTTTATCTTCTCTAAGAACTGCCACCAGTCATATCGACTGCCCGCAACATCAATGACATAACCTTTCTTTGCATCCGATATTGGCATATAGCTCCAATCCCAACGACGCTTAAAGGCTGAGTCTATCGGGAACAAACTCTGGTCGCTGGTGTTCATCGTTGCCCAAATAAACAGATTACTTGGCAGTAGGAGAATATTACCCTCTAACACCTCACTCACTACATCACGACCACCATATAAAGGCTATTGATGGCACCTACCTGAGGAATATGATGCCTCAAAGGCTTTTAGCCAAATAACGCTTCCATATCGCTATCAGCCTTCACAGGATAGTCAGGAGAAACCGCTATGGTTGCGTATCTAAGAGCCGTGGAAACAAGTCACCAAACACCTGAGCACACCACCTCGATTAATCTCTTCTATCACCAAGAACTGTCGCTGTGGATTGCCTTCGTCGCACGCTGCATACTTCTCCCATGCTTCAATATAAGCCTGAAGAAATGCTTGCGGTACAAACTCATAGACAATCTTCTCCTCCGTTAGTATCTGCACGCTCAATAACAGGATTTCCTGACAAGTCACGCATCGTTACCTCTCTTGTCGTTGGCTTTATACGCTCCCACAAAAGAAGAATAGTCACTATCTGATGGAACGTAGTACGACCATTACGTCTTCCCCTTTATCTCCTGATTGATAGTAAATGACTTACCTGTACCCAGGTGCACCATAGAAGATTTGCTGGAGAGGGAGACAACTTACTTTATTATTTACTTTGTGAGTCGATTGAAGAACCATTTGAGCCATTACCGACAGTGTTGAAGTATAACCATACTCAAACTTATCTATCTCACTGGTCCCAGACAATGCTTGTCTGCAGATTCAGATGAAAGCCTTCAGGATGCTCACCCAATAGTTTACATATCCTCCAACAGTCTTTTTGGAGATTGTACGTAAGCCAGAAGACTCTCTACTTGTCGATTCACCAAATAACATAATCTGTCCTCATCAACAATTTCTACCTGACCATTGTTTGATATATCGCCAATCTGTAATCTGTTATTCAACCCCATAATTTATATTCATTTAGTCTATGGTTTAGTTATATTCAAAATTTCGGTAATAGTTATGAGTTGATAACAATTTCTTTTGCCTGTGATTTAGAACAGCTTACTATAACTCTCACTCCGTAATTTTGGGGTTATAGCCTTTCTCTCGTTTAGCACAAAACAGTTATACGTACTCTTTATGCAAAGATAATCATTTAGAGGACATAAAGGCAGAAAAGAAGGATTTTATGTGAACAGAAGAGGGTGAACAAATCAGAATTGCTATACGCCGCCACGACGCAAAAAGGTTCTTCCGTTTTAAATGCTTGGAGACTTCTTTTCGTGTAACTTTAAATGAAGCAGTTGATATTATCATTAAACAAAAAGCACTGTTAAGACTGTCTTGGCTGTCTTTTTATTCATCCTCCGAGACAGAAACCTTCCCATATCTAACGCCTGATATACAGATAAGACGTTGAAAAATCATGATATAACTTCGTATAAAACACCTAAGATAAAGTTTGAAAACAGGTATAAAAGATGAGTTTGCAAAACCCACATGGAATCAATAAGTTATAAAGCTGTGCAAGAAAAAGGTGCTTAGTTGGACTTCAAAAGGGGTATAAAGTATAGAACCCACAAAAAGTTATTGGAAATGAACCAAAAGCCTTTTTAATTCCTTCCTTTCTCATTATTGATGGACACGGAATTATGCAATACACTCACGGAAACTACATAAACTACAAAAACTTATATCCATTGTTAATCAGTAGGTTGCGAAACAGGTTCACGGAATTCTCACGAAGGTTCATCGAATCTCTCACGGAATTTCTGTGAATTCCTCAGGGCATGTAAAAGCTACTCCACTAAAACAAAAATTATCTTCACTCGAATCTTGTTCTACCTGCTTTCTTTAATTTTTAATTGATAATCTATCTTATTATTCTTTTGCCGAACATTTAACACGTCAGATAATTTATTCATTAACAAATTATCTATATCTTTTACGAGAAAGTTTTGCCAAATTTCTTTCAAATACTCTACAATCATTTTCATAAAATATTCATCATCAAAGCTACGGTTTTAATATATTGACTCTTCAGTCCCGTATCTTTCGTTTTAGATACAACCCTGTGTGATAAAATAAAATGTGACTTCCTTTCTATGAACTTATTCTTTCTAAGAAAAGCAGCTTGTTCATCCCGAAATTAATTTTTCGTTTTTTGGACATTATCTAACAACATTATTTCTTCAAGACTAATATCAGATTTTTCCCAGTCAAGATACGTGCAAAGTGTTTCATCAATTACCTTTACCTATAATCGTTACTCTAACCTTACCGTCAGAGAAATGTATTCAGGCAACGGAAACAATCTAACTCTGTTGGTTAATAAACATTTTCTTTATGCCTCCACCCTCTGTCTCTATCATATTCAGATTACGCATAGCTTCCTACCAAGAAACGGTTCCGATAAACAGACTTGACAATCTTAGTCACAACATTTTTCCACACTTTGTGGCAAAAACATTCCATGATTCTGGAAAATTATATGACTATCTTCAAATCTTCACAACTTCTATTCTTGCACTTTTGTATAATCTTGGTGTGCAATAGCATTATTTAGAGGCTCTCGTATGTTAAAACATATCATAACGTAACATTTCGTTTGGGAAAAGAGATTCTGGTCTCATCGAGACAGTACTTCACATCTCCTTACCTTGTTGTATAAACGGTCAATACTCAGCAGTAATGGTGCATTGGTAATATCTCATAATCTTTGTTTTGATTCGTTCCTAAACTCCTTAAGGACCAACGAATACAGGCTACATAAGGATTAAGAAGGTGTTCACTTTCTTCTTTTCCCAACAGTACAAGGGCAGCTCTGTAATTTTTACCATTGATTGTTACTTTCGCTTTATCAAGGAATTTCGCATTATCCCATGCTAAAATCTCTGCTTTTTCCGATAGGATTACGGATAATATATTCCTTACGAGCTTTTTCTATTGCATCAGCATCTAAGTCTTCGATAGACGCATCAGGTATGATTTCGACACTCAATCATCTGTGATTTCAAGTTCTGACAATATTGTTTTTAGTCTCTCATTTTCAATAGAGAGTCACCAACTCTGCCATGCCTTATTATGAGCATAAACAGGTAACTTTGCTTTTGTGTTTAGGGACTGTAATTATCCAAACAATTTGGTCAGTGTCCTCAGCCTCTAAGTTCATCTATATTCTGATCCTCTCTGGCAGAATTTTCGACATTTCTCTGCTATTTTTGCTTTTAGCAGATTTAATATTATAATTCCCAAAAATTTTGAATACTGATGACCTCTAATGTTTTGTCTTGAATTCCAAGAACAATGGCACCACCATTCATATTAGAAATTGCAGAAATATAAGAAACAACATCATCACCTTCATGTCCACAAAGACTGTTTTTAGATTCTATACTCTTTCCAATCGCATCCTTCGTTCTCGTTAGGATATTGAACCGTATATACCTGTTAGTATCTTGTCTATTCATATTTGTCAAAATTATATTTATATCACAAATGTACAAAACAAAACTGAAATGGCACTCCACAAATCATCAAAATAACATATTCTATCTTTCTGCCCCCATCCCAAAGGGAGAGGGAGTGAATAGCAAGATATCCTTTAGGCTGGTGTACAAGTTAACGAATTAACAGAATATACACACTCCACTTATTTATCTATATATATCGCGACTACTTGTTCGTCTGCCCTCCCATTGTTCCCTTTTTCCAACACCTCACTACCCTATTCCTCTGTTACCGCCCCCTATGTGTTCATCTGTTACTATGTCTTTATATACTCAGTCCCCTATGTCTTTATGTCTTTATGTCATTCTGTCTTCCGTTCCTCTGTTACCATGTCTTTATATACTCTGTCCATTATGTCATTCTGTCTTCCGTTCCTCTGTTACCATGTCTTTACATACTCTGTCCATTATGTCATTCTGTCTTCCGTTCCTCTGTTACCATGTCTTTTACATACTCTATCCCTTCGGTCATTCTGTCTTCCGTTCCTCTGTTACCATGTCTTTTACATACTCTGTCCCTTATGTCTTTATGTCTCCTGTTCCTCTGTTACCATGTCTTTTACATACTCTGTCCCTCATGTCTTATGTCATTCTGGCTTCATAAATGTAAAGTATTTTTACAAACTTCCTATTTTGTCGGTAAATAGTGAGTGGCAAGTTGGGCAATATCTTCCCTTTTTGTCTCGCACGTTTAGGGACAAATTCGTAAGTATCAACAAAACAATAGTTTATAAGATAAAACAAAAGAAGACAAAATTCGGAGAATCACAAGTTTATTTATGAAAGGCGTACAGGAAAAGAAATGAAAGAAAGGAAGAATCGTTGTAAAAAGGGAGTATTTGTTTATATTTTTCATAACAAAGCCTTATTCCTTCCCTATTCGTCGCACCTAACCTCCTAAGTTGTCGACCACCCCACCCCAATAGCTACTAAAGTGTCGCACCATAGTTACTAATTTGTCGCAACATACTTACTAATCTGTCGCCGCTAAGTTACTAATTTGTCGGCGATTAGTCGTGTAACTATTTAAGATTCAATGGCTTTGAAGGCCTCTACTAATATCTAATAAAGATTATATAACGATATTCTAAGTTACAGAGGTGTTTTTGTTTTGAGAAAATATATACTTTTTCGCTGGGGAAGAAGACTTTAAACAAAGGTTTGGGTGCAACCTCCCTTTTGTCGCACATACGTTTTAGGGGTGTTAGGGGCGTTTTTGTTGCGCATTTCGGTTGGCGGCTGCACATTTGGGAGTCGGGTTTTATTTTCTTTTATAGTTTTGTTGGCGGAGATGAGGAGGTTGTACGCAGCAGTTTTGTGTGAAAAACGATTCGGATGAGTAGGCTATTTTGTATCGATTTTTGTTTTTGTTGCCGTCAGTTTTGGGTTCGATAGCTTGACTTTTACGTGTTTTAGTGTACTACAATTTAGCTGCAAATATATTTTTATATATTTGTGTGACAATATATTATAGTCGGCTATGGGGTTGATAATCAGTTCTCCCCACTTTTGCATAATGTTTTATCTCTCAATATCACCTTAGGTTTATTGTTCGTTTTCTCTTCTTATAATCTTGTCGGTTATAGATCTCGTTTTTACTCTTTATTTTTTCTTTTTATCAGTAGGATTTCTCGGAATTTAGTGTTCGATTTACTCGCTTTCATTGGAATAGAGTTTTCTATTTTTCATGGTATTGTCGAGTTTATTTTTTGCTAGATTGAGTTTTTCTTCCATTTTGTCTGCACCTTTCCATTTTTCATGTTTTGATAGTCTGTAATAATGCTCTTTTATAAGCAAAGATAAGTGAGACAAATAGGGAGCCTATTTTCCTTAGTTTTCTTACTCTAATCATGCTATAAATGATTAATAATAGTTAGTTAGTGCTTTATATTCTTCGTTTTTAGCCTAAAAAGTACAAAAACTTGTCACTTTTTTGTCTGCACTTACTTTTATCAATATTTGTTTTTACCGATATTCAGTCTTTTAGCCGCTTTCTTAAGTCAATAAAAATATTCTATTTTGTCGTTTTATGCCTTCAAAGCATGGTAATTATGATTTATACCACAGCTATCGACTGTTATTTTTCGACTATTTAATCTATAAGTCGTAAGAATGTTCCTATTTTGTCGACCCTCACAAATGCTTTTTATTTGGTTTTCTTTCCCTATTTGTCGCTCTTTTCATCATATGTTCGCCACGGTTTTTCCTATTCTTGTAATCTTATATGCCCTTCGCACGTGCTGTGCTAAGCCTTCGCACCAAGTGTGCGGAGCCTTTGTAAGATAATAAAACTACCTCCAAACAAGAAATCACTTCTTGAATGGAGGTAGGAAAATGAAATTAAATTACCGAGTAAAATTAATCGGATGATAGTCAGCTGCATTACGCAGCGAACGAGTTTATATTTATAATCAAATATTTTATATCATATCGAGGGAAATCCTCAATGCATCAAAAGAGAATCTCTAAGCCGTTAGAAATTTTCTCATAATGGATTGCATATCTCTATATACCTCACTCTCCTTTATTCCGTTAGGCACTCCCTCCCCTCTCGGGGGCTTCTTCATTTATCACCACCGTATAACGATAGTCTTTAAGGTAACGCCTTTTAGAGAGGGTTGTCATCATTAGCGTGGAATCGCAAAAATTCCTGAGATGTCTCTACTATGTACCCAAAGTCGCAACGGTAGTTGGACACAAAAACATACTCTTTAGTGAAAGTCAGAGCAACAGCGTGTCCACTGAACATAGGATAAACAGTTGACGACCAATAGCCACCATAGCTACCAACGCCATACAGATGACCAGACTCATAGTTACCCAAGGCGGGCAAGTAGAAGTAATTGCCTGCATCAGCTGCAGAAGGAACACCGGATTTGATACTACTTTTAGTATTCATATAGTTAGTCCATGTTTTACGTATGTCAAGTGAACCATTTGCTGATTTCTCAATATCGTAATGATTTTCTGCTTGAAGCACAGACATCTTTTTAAACCACATACCACCTTTATATAAATGACCCATAGTTGACCATAATTCGTCTGCATCCCAACGAGGATCGCCGTACACGCATTACCAAGACATCTCATTGGCGTTAGGGAGAATCTCACACGAATAGGCACTATGAGTTGGGTAACTCTCGTTGTAGTAACGAGGATCGCTATTGCTCTGAGCATAGTTACTGTTACTGTTATTGTTCAATACAGGCTGCCATGGATTTGCGCTATTCCATTCGTGACCTGACCAATAATTCTGCTGGGCATCCCACATGTAATAATGGTTACCGTCGTAGTTCTTTACGTCAAGGTTAGCGGTCATATCATAGTACGTGTTGGATGCGTATGATGATGATGGATATGTCTTTGTAATAGTACCCTCAACATTCGTTGCTACGTCCTTTACCCAGTAACGTACCTTTAAGGTATGAGTGCCTGGCTTTATTACCATGTAAGCTCCGTTAGTGGTTACACTGGCAGAGTTGTTTGTCAGTGGGAAACCGTTGTTGTAAGTGCTGCCCGACGTTAAATCTTGTGTTGCTAACACAATCTGCTTAGCACCTATACCTGACAGTGACCAAACTACCTGTGGTTGGGTTGATCTGTATGTCTCAGCTATATCATTGTCAGAACTTACCTCTATCTAGTTAAATAACAGTCACGCAAGATAGTATTACTTGTGTAAAGGCTGGAAAACTAAGTAAGCTGGCTGATGCTCTAATTCAAACTTAAACTGTTGCTTGACAGCATTTGCCTATGTTGCCGTAGCAGTGCGCCAGCAGTACCAAAGTGCACAGTATTGTCTGAGCAGTTTGGCTTTGATTAATTGAGATAGTTACAGAATTGCCACTACTATTCTTACCCAAGTAATAAACTTTATAACTGCTGCTTGCTGTAAACTTACCTGGCACCATATACTTAAAAGATGCAACCTTACTGGTTGGAGCATTCTTACTCTTTTGCAATACGCCATTGTCATCCATCACGTAGATATAGTCGCCTGCTTCCCAATAGAAGTTACCGCTATTGTAATCTAATGAAGTGCGAGTCGTTGCCTCGTCACCAGCAAAGAAAGCAGTAAGATTCTTGTCGTTATCACCTTCTGTACCTGGCGTATTCTGAGCTACATCTTCGTTTGCACAAGAGGCAAAAGCCAAGACAATGCCACAAAAAGCAGCAAGAGACAAAAGCTGGGTCTTAAATAAATACTTTTTCATTGTTCGTTTTTTTTGTAATCTTAGTTTTGTTAAAACTCACTCTTCCTTAATCTTCCCACGAAGAAGAAGTACTACCATTGTTCTCCTCATCCCATAAATCATCAGACTTAGCAGAAGCTGCAGGACCAGATGCCTTGTTAGCCTTCTTGTGCTGACTAGGGAAAGACGTTTGCATGAGATAAGTCGTTTCACTCATCTGAGCTATCAAGCACACTGGTGCAAGATAACTTTCTCTTTCTTTTGTTTTCATCGTTTCTTTATTTGATAAAATAGTTATTCTTTATATGTAACTTTAATATATCATTGTTGTTATCACTGAAAGGCGGAATAAGTACGCTGAAAATAAATAGTCTCTAAAGACCTGTTTTCAACAAGTAGGCATCAAATTTATAGTGCCTTCCTGAGAAGTCAACAAAAGAACTATCAACAGAGATTTGTAAATTTCTATTAACGTAAATCTGGTGGTCAATCGTTCCTTATTTTCACTTTCCAAATGCCTATAAATAGACACACCGCTGCGAACAAAGAAGACTCCGAAAAGTCCTTTGTTTATAAGCGTTACGGCACGCCTTACGCGCGTAGGATAAAACAAAAAAATGTTGGCTTGGACGTTAGTTGCGCCTGTGTGTGTGTGTGTGTGTTAGCAAAATATCTGAAACAACCAAATATAAAGCACTAAAAAAGCCAAAGAAATTAAAGTTTCTTTGTTGCGCTATAGTCGTTTGATATGTCATTGCTAATCCATTCACGGGAGCAAAGGTATAACAATATTTTTAGATTTAGCAAGAAAATACTATAGAAATATATAAATTAAAACATAAAAACACGGAATCTCAAAAGGCAAGATAAAGACAAGATAATCAAGAAAAACTACCCCCAAACAAGAAATCACTCTTGAATGGAGGCAGGAAAATAAAATTTAAATTACCGAATAAAACAATCGGATAATAGTCAGCTGCATCACGCAGCGAACGAGTTTATATTTATAATAAAATATTTCATATCACATCTAAGGGAACCCTTCAACGAATAAAAAGAAAACCTCTAAGCCGTTAGATATTCTCTTATCTCTCATCCTCCTTTATCCCATTAGGCTCCCTCCCCTTTACTTCCCTTCGGTCAGTGACCGTTGGTTCGAGGAGGTTCGGAGAGGGGCTTCCCATAAAAGAAAATCACAAGGACTACTGTAACGTATCTGCCCTAAATCCATACTGGCGGACACCGTAGCCCACAATAACATAATCTTTGCTGAAGTTCAAGCCAAATGCGTCAGTACTGCTCGCTGGATCAGCACTTGACGACATATAGAAGCCGCTGTAGCCAATACCAAGCAGCTGACCTTCAAGATAACGACCAAAGGCAGGTAGGAAAAAATACTTATCTGCATCAGCCGCAGAAGGAGGAATCGTAGATACAGACAATCTATTACCAGGTCCGCTTGTTCGCCAATCAGTTCCATCAACAGCAGTATTAGCATTGTATCCCTCAATGTTAGCCTTCTTTTTAAACCACATACCACCTTTATATAAGTGACCCATAGTAGTCCAGAGTTTGTCACCATCCCAACGAGGATCACCCTTTACTGCGTACCACGTCATCTCATTAACGTTAGGAAGATTAGCGCATGACTCAGTAGCATCGAATCTACCAGAACCGCCACCCTCATTATACCAACGAGAGGCATCGCTGTTGCTTTGAGGATAGTTACTATTCTCACCCCAGTTTACCTTTGGTTGCCATGGATCTGTGCTATTCCATTCGTGACCTGCCCAATAATTCTGTTTAGCATCCCACATATAATACTTTGTACCGTCATAATCTTCTAGGTTGAAGCTAACCTTCATATCGTAGTACGTGTTAGAAGCGTATGTTGTGGATGGGTATGTTTTCGTAAAAGCACCCTCCACAACCGATACTACGTCTCTAAGCCAATAACGTACCTTTAGAGTATGAGTACCTGGCTTGATGACCATGTAAGCTCCGTTAGTGGTTACACTGGCAGAACTGTTAGTCAGTGGGAAACCATTGCTATAACTACTACCCGAAGTCAGGTCTTTTGTAGTTAAGATAATCTGCTTGTCCCCTGTACCTGCTACAGCCTCTAAGTTACCAGTAGTTTGGTTGACGGTGTATATCTCAGCTATATCATTGTCAGAGGTTACTTCAATCCTAACCAAGTAACAATCACGCAAATTTGTGTTATTTATATAAGGTTGGAAGACAAGGTAAGCTGGCTGATGTTCTAACGCAAACTCAAACTGTTGCTTCCCTGACACCTTTGTTGCAGTTGCGGTACCATAATCGCCGTCAACACCAAAGTGCACGGTATTATCTGGAGCAGACTGAACCTGTATAGGTGAGATACTTACAGAAGTACCATAGCTGTTCTTACCCAAGTAATAAACTTTATAACTGCTACTTGCAGTAAACTTTCCTGGAACCATATACTTAAAAGATGCAACCTTACTGGTTGGAGCGTTACTGCTCTTCTGCAATACGCCATTGTCGTCCTTTACATAGATATAGTCGCCTGCTTCCCAATAGAAGTTACCGCTATTGTAATCTAATGAAGTACGAGTCGTAGCCTCGTCACCAGCAAAGAAGGCCGTAAGATTCTTGTCGTTATCACCCTTCTGTACCTGTCGTATTCTGTGCTACGTCTTCGTTTGCACAAGAGCTAAAAGCCAAGACAATGCCACAAAAAGCAGCAAGAGACAAAAAGTGCGTCTTAAATAAATACTTTTTCATTGTTCGTTTTTTGTAATCTTAGTTTTGTTAAAACTCACTCTTCCTTAATCTTCCCATGAAGAAGAACTACTACCATTCTCCGTTTCTTCACTCATCCCATAAATCATCAGACTTAGCAGAGTCTGCAGGGACCAGATGCCTTGTTAGCCTTCTTGTGTTGACTCGGGAAAGACGTTTCCATGAGATAAGTCGTTTCACTCATCTGAGCTATCAAGCACACTGGTGCAAGATAACTTTCTCTTTCTTTTGTTTTCATCGTTTCTTTTAATTTGATAAAATAGTTATTCTTTATATGTAACTTTTAATATGTCATTGTTGTTATCACTGAAAGGCTGAATAAGTACGCTGAAAAATAAATAGTCTCTAAAGAGCTTGTTCTCAACAAGTAGGCATCAAGTTAATAGTACCTTCCTGAGAAGTCAACAAAAGAACTATCAGTAGAGATTTGTAAATTTCTATTAACGTAAATCTGGTGGTCAATCGTTCCTTATTTTCACTTTCCAAATGCCTATAAATAGACACACCGCTGCGAACAAAGAAAGACTCCCTGAAAGTCCTTTGTTTATAAGCGTTACGGCACGCCTTGCGCGCGTAGAATAAAACAAAAATGTTGGCTTGGACGTTAGTTGCGCCTGTGTGTGTGTGTGTGTGTGTGTGTGTGAGCAAAAATATCTGAAACAACCAAATATAAAGCACTAAAAAAGCCAAAGAAATTAAAGTTTCTTTGCTGCGCTACGGTCGTTTGATATGTCATTGCTAATACATTCACAGCCACAAAGGTATAACAAATTTTTAGAATTTACAAGAAGATGCTAAAGAAATGTATAAATTAAATAAAGGACTAGAAAACAGGAGACAAGGTAAGAAAAAGACAGAGTAACAGAAGAAACAAAAGACAGGGTATAGTAAAGACACAGTAACAAAAGAACAGAAGGCAGAGGAACAAGAACAATAGGGAAACAAAAAGAAACTGAAAAGTATAGATAGGGAAAAATAGGAGCAGATAAAAAGCTAAGTTTTATAAATTTGCTATATACTCCTATAATAAAATAATAAGGTGGACATTTAATTTTAATAAAGAGCAAAGCAGGTTAACGAATCTGCAATTCTTAGTAGAGAAGAAAAGGTTTCTGTACCTTTGTACACATAAAACCAAATGACTTTTTACAATGAAACTTCCCAAATCAAAGTTACTTATTGCGGTCGCATGTTTAGTCCTTCCACTTTTGTTTGCTCATGTTCAAAAGATGAAGAAAGCGCAAACGACCACATGCCATTTGTTCCTATCGAACATCATGATTTCACAGCTGATATCCTGCAACCTAATATTAATTATTCAATTCCTATCCAAAGAGACGACGCTAATCAATATTTCTTTTAAGGCTGTGGGCACCTACGAGGGAACGCTAACTGTTTATGACCCTAAAACCAAACAGGTAATTCCTTCTAATTTTGATAATCATGTAAGTTAAATTCGAATTATACTTTACATCAGTTTAACCTGAGTCCTGTTCCTCTTCCTTTACATTATATGCGTTAAAGAAGGATCAATATGCTTATGACTTACTATACAAAATAATCAAGAATGAAACTTGGAGGAAGAATGAAAAGATACATGATTATCGTACAAGACTCATAGGACGAAACAAGAAGAATCCTTCAGAAGTGGCATTCCAATTGTATGACCCATATACTCTACCCATATCTGACCGATCACCACCAGAATCGTTATGACTTGACCGAATTGTATTTTAATGTCTGTGGAACTATCAACAATACAACGAAAGAATTAACGGTTTACATAAAGCCCTATGGGTGCCTTTGTTTTATGACAGTGGTTCAAAACAATAAAATAAAAAGCTGAATTCAACGACGTTTATTTTATATGCAAATTAAAGAAGACAGCATAGATAAACTGACTTCCTTTAACAAAAAGAATAAACTATGAATAAAGAATAGATTATGAATAAAAAGAACAAATACAACCTACTCGTCGCTCTTTTCCACTGTTGATAGGGCAGCTTTGCCGTTTCATGTACGAAAGACGATGACGCTACGACAGACAACACTCTACTTTTTGCACCTATCAGTAGTGAAGAAGACTTTAAAATACAGAATTCTTTACCCGGTAAGTATAGAGGTAGTGCATGTTTACGACCCTTCAACCAAGAAGAATTATTACTCCAATTCAAGGCTTGACCTCGACTCTCTAATGCATATACATATAACTATGGCTATTTAACCTGTCACGGGACACGTATGTGCAGCTACACAATATTGAAAAACTGGGATAAACGATACACTACCAGAGATATTTACTAAACGAGACAAAGAGGCTAATATAGAACTTGAGGGAATTCGTTTCACCAGTCGCAACCAACAAGACAGTTGCGTATATCGGTTTGAAGTATCACGAGGGGATGTTGACTTCGTAGACCGCAGTCACAAAAACCAAGCGCATGGTATCTTAGAAGTTATTTTTAACGGCTACGGATATTATAATGTAAAAACAAGTAAGTTCAAAATTTATCTTCGTCCTTTCAATGCCTACACAATGCTATATCATGAAACCGTGGAATACGGAAGAATTCCACTCACAGGACGTTATCTGATTTATGAACTCACAAAGGTTCAATAAGCTGTACTGACACATCTTTCTTTGTTAGATAATTTCATAACTCAGTAATAAAAGGGCGTTAATTCCATCTCGAATTAACGCCCTTTTCGCTTGCTAAAGATGCCCTTTAAGACGCTTTCACTAACGCCCTTTTGAACCCTTTACAAAGCCCCTTTTGCTTTTACGGCTTTATAACTATTTGATTTTCTGTTGGTTGCAGAGTCGCTCTTGAACTGGCTTTTTGTATGCTTTTTAAGGTGATTTGTTTAGGAGTATAATGTCAAAGTGGGGAAAATGGAGAATGAAATAAGTTTCTCCCGAAATATGAAGTGATAAAGTGTTCTACGACACATAATTATTAGCATTACAATACTATAAGCCATGAACTTGTATTCTAATAACACTGCTGCTTTTACGTCTTTCTTTAATTCTTAAACCATCTATTTCCCACCCTTTGATTCTTGTATTCAACTCTCCTTATTTAATATGCAGACTTCAATAATCATCAAACAATAGCCTTATTTAACTCGCTTAGATAAATTTAATAAAGAGAAAAAGCAGGTTAATGAATCTGCAATTCTTAGTACATAAAAAAAGGAATCTGTATCTTTGTACACATAAACCAACGAACTTTTTTCAACATAAAACAGGCGTTCTGATGAACCAAATATTTTGAAGATTATCTGCTTCAAAGGGTTAAGACCACGGGATAATACAACATTATCTGATAAAGCATTAGAACTCTTATCAGCGAAAACAAATAAAACTTTACGTGAAATACCTCCCTCCCTATTATTGATTAATTTAGAAACACAAAAAAAGATGAAACATCCCAAATCAAAGTTACTTATTGCGGTCGCATGTTTAGTCCTTCCACTTTTGTTTGCTTCATGTTCAAAAGATGAAGAAAGCGCAAACGACCACATGCCATTTGTTCCTATCGAACAAAATGATTTCACAGCTGATATCCTGCAACCTAATATTAATTATCCAATTCCTATCCAAAGAGACGATGCTGACGATTTCTATTCTAAGGCTGTGGGCACCTACGAGGGTACGCTAACCGTTTATGACCCTAAGACCAAACAGGTAATTCCTTCTAATTTTGATAATCATGTAAGCGTCCAACTCGAATTAGACTCATATAAGTTTAAACTGAATCCTGTTCCCCTTCCTTTTACATTATATGCGTTAAAGAAGGACCAATATGCTTATGACATACTATACGAAATAATCAAAAATAAAACTTGGTGGAAGAAAGACAAGCTACGTGATGATCCCACAAAACTCATAGGAAGAAACAAGAAGAATCTTCAGAAGTGGCATTCCAATTGTATAACCCATATATGTTATTCTCAAGTATAATCTATATCCACTATGGGATCGTTATGACTTGACTGAATTGTTTTTTAATATCTGTGGAACTATCAACAATACAACGAAAGAATTAACGGTTTACATAAAGCCTGTGGGGGCCTTGTTTCATGACGGTATGTTTATAAACAATAAAATAAAAGCCGAATTCAACGACGTTTATTTTATATGTAAATTAAAGAAGATAGCATAGGATAAACTAATTTTCCTTTTACGAAAAGAATAAACTATGATTAAAGAATAGATTATGAATAACAAGAACAAATACAACCTACTCTTCGCTCTTTTCCTATTGTTGATAGGCAGCTTTGCCGTTTCATGTACGAAAGATGATGAAAATACAACAGACAACACCTCTACTTTTGCACCTATCAGTAGAGAAGAAGCTGTTAAAATACAGAATTCTATACCCGGTACGTATAAAGGTAATGTGCATGTTTACGACCCTTCAACCAAGAAAAATTATTATTCCAATTCAAGGCTTGACCTCGACTCTCTAATCATATACGATGACCGCAATATTGTCTATAGCCGTTTAACATTGCCACGCGACACGTATGAGCAGTTACACAGATCATTGGCAAAAATGGGATAAACGATACACTACCAGGGATATTTACTAAACGAGACGAAAATAATTCTTTAGTACTTGAGGGAATTCGTTTCAGCAGTCGCAACAAACAAGACAGTTGCGTATATCGGTTTGAAGTATCACGAGGGATAGTTGCCTTTATAGACCAAGGTCACAAAACAAAAAAAACAAGGATACTTAGAACTTATTTTAACGGCTACGGCTATTATAACGTAAAAACAAGTAAGTTCAAAATTTATCTTCTTCCTTACAATGCATACGTAATACCATATTATGATACCTTTCAAACCACAAGGATTCCACTTACAGGACGTTATCTGATTTATGAATTCACAAAGGTTCAATAAGATGTACTGACACATCTTCTCTTGTCAGATAATTTCATAACCTAAAAATCAAAAGGGCGTTAATTCCATTCGAATTAACGCCCTTTTGGCTTGCTAAAGATGCCCTTTAAGACGCTTACTAACGCCCTTTTGAACCCTTACAAAGCACCTTTTGAAAACCACCTTCGCAACTACTTGATAAAAAGCGACTTACAATAGCACAAAAACTGTCCATTCTTAGCTCTTTTATCAGCCTTTTTACTTGATATTTTGTAAGGGATTTTCATAACGCTGGGTGCTGCATCCTCTCACAGATTTATAGTTGACGAGTTAACAAGTGGACAAGTTAACCAGTTGCTTGTAGACAGAGTAAATAAAAGACAGAGTAAATAAAAAACAGAGTAAATAAAAGACAAAGTAACAGATGAACAAAGTTCTTTTTAGTAACAAGTTAGCAAGTAAACGAGTTGCTCGTGCTGAATTTCTGTTTTAACGTTCTGTGTCATCAATAACCTTTAGGTTTCTGTGTGTCCTATGGACTCTGTTTATCTGTGCTATCTGTGAGAAAATAAAACAATAGCGACTCTATCACAACATTCTCTCACAGATGACACAGAGGAACAGAAAGAACAGATTTCCTTTTTATACACTCAAACGCTCAGAGACCTAAAGGTCGGGGAACTCACAGAGAGTTACTTGAAAGCTGACGAACCCTCCTATCTTTCCATAAAAAGCAAGTTGATAAGTTTATTACAACTCATCAACTTGCTATGATTTAACTAAACTTGTCAACTAACAAAGTCGACTACCATCCCTTCTTTGTTTGCTGGGTCTGATGGCTTTGCTGTGACTGCTGTGTTTTAGAATCGCTGTTAACGCATACTGGGCGAATACTATACATGTTGTACTTAGGATTGTTACCACTTCCGCAGCCGTTAACAGTACCTGGATAGAGCCAGCCATTGTTCATGTAGTAAGCTGAGAAAGCTGCTGCTTGTTTATAGTTACAGCTATTCGCATTAGAAGTCCAGTAGTAAGCCTGACCGCCTGGACGTTGGAGACGTGGTGCACAATCGTTGTACTCAGTGTAAGCACTCAGTGAATGGGAAGAACACACCCTTATCGATATCCTCCTTAGAGAACTTCTTCATACGCGTGTTGTGGTTGTAATACTTACCAACAAAGATACCATTTGGACAGTTTGTTTTACCAATCAATACAGCTGTTCTTGTCGAGTACCTTACCCTTATTGCAAGCAGGAACGGTTGGTCCGAAGATGCACACCAACGATGATGTTGCAGCCCTTTGATAATAACCTCACATACTCACTCAGTCTTTGCCATCAGCTTTTCGAAGTCAGCCTTTGTAGGCATCTACCCACTGACCATTAGAAGATAGTAAGCAAGGTCGCCATAGCATTTATTCTCAATCACACCCTGAAGATTGCCCATGGTATGAGTGATAACGTGAATAATCGTAGCTGTAATTATTCGCTGCTGCAATACCACCCCAACGGAAGTGGTCGAAAGCAGAGGTACTGAAAGCACGTGGAGGAATTCTGGGCAGAGGTTGAAAGGATTAGAATTAGTATAGAAGTAATCCCATGCTCTGCTTAGCAAGTCTATAACCTGGAACCCAACCCTCTACTTTTTGTGCAAGGATCATACTGTAGTTATACTTTCCCTATCTCTTTCCATCAATATCAACCCATGGACATGGTGATTTAGTAGCATTAATAGTATACTCATAGTACTTTGCCGCTTGATAATTTAGTGGTTCAGCGACTGTAGCATAATACCTATCTCCACTTACAGTTTCAATAACATAGGTAGGCTTGAACTTATCATCTGGGAAAAAGGGCTACATAGAAAGTCTCTAACGAGTATCAGCTGTTATTCTCAAGTTACCTTTAGGCTTCATAAGTCATCTTACCTGTAGCAAGCATCAAACGTAGCCTCATCTATAAACGTTCTGAAGGGTTACATGCTTAATATCGCTCACTGGTTGACCTTCAAAAACAACTTTAAGACATAGAATCGTGTACTGACGTTGCAAGCGGAAGTTTGCCCATACATCTTTACCAGCTGTATTGACATTCTTCAACTTACCCCAAGCATAATCAAAATATCTAAGATTCTCCATTGTTCCGTTCTGTCTCACGAACAACAAGCTCGCCCTTGTGATAGAGTGTATTCTCTGATAAGCCTAAATCAACCTTACCCATGTTCTCTATAAACATGTCTAAATGGATAGAAAAGGGCTAACTCATCACCCTCTTTCCAATGGATATCGCCCTTAAGATTAGATCTACGACCATCACTAATAGCAGTCAGATAGTCATATCCTTGAGGATTTGTTACGTTATAGGCAAAGAGTCGGTCACCTGCATTCCATGTAATTCCATCCGTCAGTGATATATTTGTACGTGTCATAGGAGCATTGTCCTGCGCCAATACAAAACGTACGAGTTGATGAACTGACTAATCCGGAATGTTCTTCAGCATTCTCAGATGAACAAGATACCAGACCAAGAACTGCTACACTAAGCAATAAAGAGTAAAAGATTTTTAATCATCATGATTTTAAGTTTTTAGTAATTAATCAACAAATACTTTTTATTCTTCGTTTGAAGTAAAAAAGAATCCATTTGTTACTGACTTTGGAGTAGACTTGCTTGGATGTTTTGTACTACCACAATCACCACATCCGCCACCTCCTTTGTTTCCACCACCTTGATTACCACCACCAGGAGGAAAACCATCATTTTCTGCCGAAGGGCTCTCTTGCCATAAGCAGCCTTCATTTCTCAACTTTGTACACGCTGTGTACGGTTTCAACAACTTTTCATACCATTCTAATTTTGGGTTATTTTCAATTTAATTTTAGAACTATGTTCTATATATATGCATCGAGCCAAGTTCTATCTGAAGATGTAACAAGATATAGCAAGTTAACCTCACGAAAATCTCTCCTTATATATAAGAGGTATTGTACGCAAAATCCAGATATACTATACGCATAAGTGTAACATAAAAGTTATGGACGTAAAGATATACAAAAACATATACACAATTAGATTTCTATTGATAAAAATAACTAATAAAGTTTTTACGAATCTGACATTCTTAAATTACGTACTTTTTCGTGTTAAAGAGGCTTTTCAAAAACCGCAAAATCTGACTAAAATAAACAACCAAAATACAAATATAAGTTAAGTGAGAAAAGTAAGGCTTTAACTCCTTAAGTCTCAATAAGTTTACGGATAAGTGTAAAAATTATACTTTTACGAGTGCTTTTTAAGGTAAAAACCTGATTAAAAAGAGATATAAAAACTCTACTTTTTCAACTCTCAAAAAGATAGTACTAAAAAGGGGCAAGTTTTACATTATAAAAATACAGTTTTGCTAATAGCATTAACTTATTTTTCTTCTATCTTAAAAATCTCAGTAACAGAATTAGGCTAACAACAAACAAGTCGACAAGTTGACATCATTTCATGTTAAAAAGCTATATAACTTACCTGCTTTTTAGACACAACTCAAAAACTCATTAACATCTAAACATGTAAAATTTATAGCATATAACTTGTATTTTTAATTCACAATCTAATTAAGATAATTGAAAAAGTTTTTAATTTCTTATGTTGATTAATGTCTATTTGCTTGGCTCAGACAATAATTAGGTTTATTGAAATTTGGAGTAATAAGAGTGCTGCCTAATTTTATAATGTTGATATAATAAACACAGCGAAAAGGAGGGTATGGAGTATTTCCATACGTATAACGTTAGAAGTTGGAGGGGGTTTAAAATGCATGTAGCGTAGGTTGTTTGCTCCCCTATTGTTGCTCTTTTGTACTGTACTGTCTGCACTTCCGCACTATTTTCTGTCTTTTCCGAAATATGGAGTGATAAAGTAAGTCTACTACATATAAATGTCACACAGAGAGGGGGAGAACACGGAGGGGAAAGCAGACAATCTCACGGAGGTGCCGAAGGCACAAAGAGCGACAGAGCCGTAGTGTACGTGTTGCTGATACCTTTGGTAATAAACATTTTAAGAAATCTTGCAAACCACTGCTTTGTAATGAAGTAGACAAAAATATTAATAAAACTCGCAAATATCCTCTGTTTCTCCATGCACCAACGGTGCCTCTGTGCCTAACGATTGCTGCTATATAAAACCTCCGTGTTCTCCTTTGCTCTGTGTGACCTTCCTTCAAAGTTCTAACCTCAAAAGGTATCACTCCATATTTCGGAAGCACCTTAGGTTATCATTTTATATAATGACGCCTTTTAGTATGTTGTCTTTTCTTTTTGAAACAGAGTATAACTTTTTGTTGTTGAAGCTATGATTAATCTTAATTTTGCAACATAATCATTAAAAACAAAACTTATATGAAGTATTTAGCCCCTATTACTTGGTGGTGCGCTTGCCTTTTACAGCTTGTTCGAAGGTGATGGACGGGGATAATATTGTTAATGTTGACAATAGTCGTCCAGGTGATAAGAATAGTTCGAAACCTGTTGCTCCTAAAAAGATAGTTCTTGATCTTATTGCAAAGATAGAGACTTACCTGGACCGAGACAAGAACCTATTAAGACAGAGATTTTTAGTTATGATAGTCAGAAGCGTCTTGTTGGTATTTCAAGTACTGAAACCAAGGTATTTTACACAACCCGCAATGATTGGTAAGGGTACTTACTCTAAGTCTGAGTATGTTCTTCAGCAAGAGGGTCACGATTCACTATTACTCCTGAGTGGAAGGCTACTCTCTCGTTGGATGGTCAGGGCAGAGCTGCCAAGTTTGTCTATGAGTCGGCTATTGCTGCCGTGCCTGATAGAATTAGAACGCCCTATATTCATCTTCACGATCAGTTTGTTTATGATAAGGATGGGCATCTGACTTCTTGGTTTAATCATAATCGTCATTGGTTAGTAAATATTGCTTGGACGAATGGTAACATGTCGGCAATACGACTTACTGATGGCAAGACGCTTGTAAATGATTTGGCACATGACAAGAAGTTACTTCTACCTTCCAAATAAGACTTTTTCCAGATTTGAATCTGTATCTTATTAGGTCTTTTTCTTGAACATTGTGTTCGCTTTTTGGCCCCGATCAGTTTGGTCTTCGTTCAGATTATTTGGTTAGTCAGATGACTGCTATTTTAATAAAAGAGCCTCTTACTCCTGGAGAATATTACCTATAAGTTAGATGCGAAGGGGCGTCCAATAGAGGTACTTAATGTTGGTTCAAATAATTGACTTATAAGTATGTTATTAGTTATGTAAACAATTAATTTGTTTTCTTACCTGAACCTTGACTATTAGGTATATCATAACTTCTGTTTATGGTGTGCCCTACTTTTTATGAGTCTTTAGCATTTTGGATTGATACCTCTTGCGTTCAGAACTTTGATGTACTGTCACATAAAGCAAAGGAGAACACGGAGGATTGTTTATATCAAAGGTATTGTAGATATGAATGCACCGTTGTACGCAGGTTTTTCGCTAATTCGGCACTCAAATTCTTATCAAACTCGTCGATTATACAGAAAATTTCAGTAACTTTATCCTTGGTAATCATCGTTCAAAAAATGTAATCTATTGATAATCACCTATAAAGATACGAATTTTTTGACGAGATTACCAACTTTTTCAAGCCTTTTCTTATCCCGAACTCGCGCTTGTAATAATGCTTACGCAGATGTTTTCCAGACTGATTTTGGATAATGCCTACAACTTATGGGAATGATATTGCGTATTGCCTCAAGTCACATTGTGGGGTAAGGGGATATTGTAGGTAAAAGTGGGTGCTTCAAGTTCAAATTATCTGCAAATTCAGTAATGAGAGGATGTGTACACGCAAGAAGGACATTGAAAGGCTTAGTTGCGGATTTGAGGCTATACTATATTAAAGTTTCATCTTCACCCCTATCTCTGCCACCTTCGCAGCATCATAATCGGCCTTGATGCGAGCATAATCTCTGCCGCCATACGAGCTTGGAACAAGATAATAGAATGGCTCTCCATACTTCTCCAGCACCACATCGATATATAATATCTCTCCTGCCTGCAGGCGCATCATGGGCAGATGGTCGTATCTCGAAGTTGTACCTCCATCACTCGACAGTTATACCGACGTCCTCACCAAATGGTCAAACATGCTCAGATCCGTCGTAAAAGTAGGGCCTCGTCAATACCGCAAAACAAGTGGAATTTGCCCGCAATCAGGGGTGAAGACTACGCCTTTGAACTTATTGTTTTTATACGCCATGTAAGAACCATGATACGCAAAAGGCAGGTGGGCGTAAGAGGAAAGTGCTCTAAATACTCCGCCTCGCTGATGCGTTGGCAGTCTTGGAAGTCGTACAGTCGTGCCACAGCCATCGCCTCATCTTCATGGTACACACCTCTGCCACACCCTCTTCTTCTCTGAAATCGTGCACCACCTGTCCACCTCTAAGATAGGCATATTCTGGCCAATCATAGCCGTGAATGAGCAAATACGAGTCTAACAGATGCGATCCCGACGTATGATAATCTCGTGAAGTATATCTTGCGTGGGGTCTCAACGCTTTCACGGCGTGGGCTACCGGCTCGCAAGCCTCTATCTTGAGCATCAGGCTGCTTTCGACAACGCATGCGCCGTCTCAAAACCATAGTCTTGCCACAGACACCTCCACACCCTCTGCGAGCCGTCTCTATCTCTTCCTGCCCGTCTGTCGCAGTTGCTGCGACGCAGCGGAATCACCACCGGAGAAAGTCGCGCATCTGCTCTCCGCCTCCCGTGAGCAATCCTATCTCCGTCAGCTCATAGGTGTACACCATCGAGTCTTTAAAAGCAAGCACTCTATTCTGCCCTGCGGCAATCTTCTGATGCGTCAGTGCCTCTATGGCTGTGGCAAAATTGTCTTCCCGTTCGATGTGATAGCTCGGTCGGTGCCTCGCTCGCTGGCAATCGCATCCGTGCCGTCCTCCGCCTTATCTGCCGACGTCTCCATCTCCAGCACGTCACGCTTCTCGGCCCGCTTCTTGGCCCGCTTCTTGGTGTAATGCTCTGCCCAGATGATCGCCCCGCCAATGAGCAGACCAATCACTGTCGGTCCCTTACCGCAAACGGCAACGACCCCTAAGACCAATGCTGTCAAGACAATAGCAATGAGCAGCCATTGAAGTATAGAGTTGATAAAATGATGGTTCATATATGGTTTACCTTACCTTAATTCCGCAGCATAAATTCTTGTGAGAACTCCAAGTGTCTGAGAAACAAAGTTCTCAAAACACGTGGATATGTCAGAAATTTCACCTATCTTGGTGCTGCAAACATAACAAGTAAGCAAAAATCTGACATGACAAAGGTAGCAATTAAAAACGTGAATATCACTTCTTTCGGTGGAATTTATCATATTTTGGACGTTTTTCAAAGTTGGGCTTTGAAAACTTTACCGAATCTGTATTGGGTAAACGTGGAAGTAGCGGCAAAAGCATTCTGTTATGGAAGTATTTTTTGTGGTTTTTCATACTTCCCCATTGGTTTGGGTGGGGGATTTTGTGCTTAGAAAAGAGCCAAGAAACACCGAAGCACCTCATATCAACATATAGAGCCCCAAAAGACGTCTCAACATATAAAATTTTCTCACAAGAAAAAATACTGCGGAATTAAGGATATAAGAGTTTTGTTTTATTCCTCTATATTTCAGACGATCATTTTGTTTCCTTTTCATTGTTTTGAAGTATTTTTCGTTTTGCTGTCACTCCTCTCACTCAGTTTTATGTTGTAACTGCTTTGGTTTATAGTTGTTTTATTTTAATTGTTAAAAGTGACAGCAACTTTTAATCTAAACTCTTCTTGTTAGTCTTTTTAAGTCTTTTCATATTTGTTTGTCATCCTTTTTGTCTACCGCCTGTTTTTGTCTTTTATCTCCGAATCTTTTTATTTTATATTTTTCGGTTCTTCCGTTAAATGCGTAGATTGTTTATAGAATGAGATTAATCACATAAATGGAATACATTACCCCCATTTAGATGGTTTTATAAAGGGGATAAACTATATGATAAACGTATTTAGCTGCGATATCGATCTGTCTTCTACAAACAACTTATTTCCCCATTAGTTGAAGTTTGTAAACTATTTTCATGTGTTTCAAAAACCAACACATGCTCTTTTTGGCTTTCTAAAAAGACGCCCAATTGACTTGCAAAAGGTGCCTCTTTAAGACCCTTACTAACGCCCTTTTGAAGTCCAATTAAGAACCTTTTTATTTTACTACTTAGTAACTACTTGATTCTCTGTTGATTGCATACCTACTTCTTATATGTGTGTGGCGTTATTTATAGATATTTTCTTTGAAATTATGTAATAATTTTTCAAACTTTTTGTCTACAAGTTTTCGAAGTCTTAAAATGAAAAAGGTTTTCAATGAAAGAGGATGATAATAGGATAGAATGTTGACTGTCTTAGCCATATTTTTGTTTAATGAGTAACCTCAGCTCTTACGTTAAAGCAATACGAAAAGCGTCCACACATTTAACGGAAGAGCCTTTTTCTTTTATGTTACTTTGTCTTTATGTCATTCTGTCTCTTATAGCTCTGTCTGTTATTCTGTCTCTTTTTCATCTTTTTGTCGCACATTCTCTCCCCTATTTTTTTCCTCTCACTTTTTAGCTATCTTTTTACGGTTTTTATCTCTTTATTTTTGATATTTTTGTGAATATTTAAGTATATAAAAATACTTTTATCGTTTTATTTCTTTGTTTGTTTATCTACTTTATTTTTTTCTTTTGTTGTTTATTTATTTAAGTGTTTTTAATTTAATGTGTTATAATATAATTCTATATTTATATAAGAATATAATATTATCTTTATGTACTTAGCTTTTATAAATATATAAATATGTTTTAGCGTATATAGATGCTTAAACAAGGAAGTATATAAATATGTTTATGTTTTTGTTTTTGTCCCTTCTTACTTATAATATATATAATTATGTAAAACTATATTATCCCTTATGCATTTATCTTATATTACTGCTTAATTTTTCTCTTTATTCGTGGTTTATTCTTATATTTATCTTTTTCTTTTTTACATATTCTTCTTAAATCTCTTTTTATTGGTTGTTACTTTTTAATATTTGGTCTATTTTTTTCTAATTCCTTCATACTTTTCTTTCTTTGATGCTTTGTTGTGTACTTTTTGTAAGTTCTTTTCTTTGTTTTCAATCTTATTTTTGAGTTCTTATTCTTTATATAATTTACTTTCGAGCCATTCTTTTTATATCTCTAACTACTTGTATATTAATATTCTATATATTTATTGAAATCATTATTTATGTTTTTATTTTCCTTTTATATTTGTCTCGATCCTTATTTGTTTTATTTTTCGAGCGTCTTGTGTCAGCTTTTTTAATAGCTTTTTCTTTCTTGTTTTCGATGAAATCATTGTTTTTAGTGTTTTTCTTTTGTTTCTACTTAGTATTTTTCGTTGTTCTCTTTTTATTCTTTCCCCAATATCTGCAGTTACCTATTGATTATTAGTATTCTGTATTTTTATATATTCATGTAATTATATTCTTGTGTTTTCTTTCATTTCATCGAGCCTTTTTATTACTGCGTTGTCTCATGTCACGATCTCCTGCTGTCTTATACGCCATTATCTTTGGCTTGTAATATATTTGTTCTTTTTGTCGTCATTATTTTTCTTTTGCTCTATTTTATGTTTTCTGCTTTTTCTTCTTCCTCTTCCTGACTTTTATGTATGTATTTGCATAATTATTCCTTTATGTATCTCTTTAATAATATAAATATATAGTTACTTTTTATGTTTATCTCAAAAGTATAGAAATATATAAAAATACAAAAAGTGTTTTATGGTTAATTCTTATCCTTTTTCTATTTTTGATATTTATTTATTTACATCTTTGCTTATCATATAGCAGTAAATAAATACACAAATATATAAAAAGATTAAAGTGTAAAAGAGTAAATATTTTATTGTGTTTTTTGCTTTTCTTATCTATCTTTCTCATTAAAAATGTTTAGATGTATTTGCTTTGTTTTCGATAAATAAGTGATATTTGCAAGTATAAAAATATAACCACATCAATATGTGTGTATTTATTTGATTCAACATTTATATAAATATATATGAAATTAAAGACTTTTTTCTATTACATTCTAAAGAGGGCCAGCTTCTAAATTGGAGCTTGGGCCTGTTTCTTGCTTCTTTTTAGTGTTTTCAATTTGATTGACGGATGGGTATCAGTGCCCAATGCTGGTCAAGGAGTTCTTACGAATGCTTTTGCGACAGTGCAGTCGAGTGGCTTTTGTTCGTCTTATCGAGCATTCTGTCATTGTAGCAACAAAAGTTGGCGATGCTGGAGGTATTTCGTAGATGCTTAAATAAGAATGGTGATAAGGCTGCACAGTTGACAGTCACTATCATGATGGCGCTTTATCTTTTTGCTTGTTAATTGTAGGCATTTTGCCAAAGTTTCTTTTACTGAAGAGGAGGAAATGATGGCACTTCTTCATGGTGGTTTACCATCATATTTTTACAAATTTCTCGAAAGTAGCTTTCCTTGTGCTATGCTATTACGAAGTTAGTTTTATTTGTGCAGTTAGTAGCGTACTTATGCTGGTAAGATTCGTTTATTTGGTACATCTTGTTTGGTTGTCAGGGTTTTGATATGGTTGATAGAATCCGCATACTCTATTTCGTATATACATTTGTTGGCGGTGCTACGATGACAGTCATTACGAATATTTCTACCATTACCTCTTTTGATAAACTTCTGTTCTTGCTTTGATTCCATTCTGCGTGTTAAAGACGACAATGGTAGTTGAGGAATAGAGAAGGAGAATTAAGAGGCTAAAAATTAGCTTTCGTTAAGCTCCTCGCTCGACTCACCTTATGTATCTTAGAAAGATGAACTGCTCTGATGAGAAGGACGAAAAAGTGATTCTATAACTCTGAGAACTTTGCGGGTAGAGGGGAGACGAATTTAAAATATCGCAGAAATGAGCCCCATGAGTGGAGTGGGAGAACTGACAGAAAGAAAGCGTGCTGAGTAGAATACTATATTAAAAGGTGCATGTTCGTGCTGTCACTGGAAACAATATTGAGTAGGTATAAATGTCAAAATGATATTTTTAATACTGTCAGCGTTGTGTGATGTAAGGAGATAAAATAGCGCACGAAAGGCGTAAAAAGCAATTTGAAAGGAGAAAGTAATGAAAAGTCCTTTCTTCGCTCAAAAAGTGAGAATCGTCACAAGAGAGCAGTAGGAGAGAAGCAGCTAACTCGAAAGAGTCCAAAGGTGGACGAAGTAGAGAAGGCAAACATCGTAAATAGATGAACGAATGAAAAATATAAATATTCGAACGCGTAAATACGTAAATAAAGAAACAGATAAGAAATTAAAAAATATAAATATATATAAACAATGAAGAATAAGAAAATTGTTTTCGCAAATCAGAAAGGTGGAGTAGGGAAGAGCACGTTGTGCATTCTCTTTGCCAACTATCTCGCTGCAAAGGGTAAGGACGTATGTGACTATCGATACCGACTTGCAGAAGACGATTCTGATGCAGCGTCGAAAGGATAAGCCGATCTATGAGGGCGAGGAAGAACCTTATAACGTGCAGGACTCGACGTGACTAATGTCGAGACAATGCAGACACTGGTTGACTCAGCTCCACAGGTAGAAGGATTCGTGTTGTTTGACCCACCAGGTAATATCAGCGAGGACGGTCTTGCTCCGCTCTTCGTAGGTGCCGACTACATCGTCTGTCCTTACGAATACGAGGATAAGGCGTTAGACTCAACGGGCGTCTTCGTGCAGGTGCTTAACGTGTTGCGCGAGCATAATCCACAGATGACCGCACTGCTTTTTCTTCGTCCCCAACCGCATCGACCCACGTATCGGCAATGGCTGAGAGCAGGAGATGTGACGCAGAACAGATGAGGTGTTTGGTACTGGACGTGTCACACCAGTCGTCAACAGCCGTGCGACACTGAAGCGTACAAACACTTTCGAGTGCTCGGTACACAGCGTGATGCGGTGAAGAAGGCGTTTGATTATATGCTGAGGGAGGATGAAGTAAAAACCTCCCAGCCTCCGAAAGAGGGGAGTGCCTAACGGGATGAAGTTGGATAAAAATCGGACAAATGTAATTTGGATAAAAGTTAAGCAGATTAGGTTGGACAAACGATGTTAGACGATGCTAACAGAGAAGACTCAAGAGGGCGCAATAGGGAGAGAGGCGACAAAGGGACATACACAAAAAGAAAGAGTAATGAGAGGTCCCACGTTTATATATGAACAAAAGTAAAACAAAGAAATTAAGATACAATGGCTAAGAAGAAGAAAACAATGGTTGGGATGTCTGCTGCAATGACCGACTGCACATAGCGTACAGAAGGTGCAAGACCAGCTCCCATAACTAACGTAGAAGATAATACGATCTGACGAGCAGGCTGAGATAGAGGTTGAGTCTATCCAATATGATACAACTGCCGTTGAGCAGGAAACACGTACGCAGGTTGCGAAACAGCAGCCAGAGGAGTATGCTGTGCCTATTGGAGATGTTGACGAGCCTGCTGCACCACCAACGCATCCCTGCAAGTCCGTTTGGTCTGTGAGCCAAAGCAAGAGGCTGTAGACCGCATAGGATCGTACTGCACCAGCTGCAAAGAAAACTTCCAAAGGCGGAGGGTAGACAATTGCAGCACGTGAGTATTCGCCACTAAGGACAGCAGTGAGGATAGCTGGCGATCTTCCTTGATATGGCACGCGACTATAAGGCTCGCGACTCTCGTCTGGCAACGGTTTATATCGACCCGCATCTCAAGGGTGTCCTCATCGTCTGAAGTCTGCTACGAGTGTGAAGCCTCTTCAACAGCCCTGCTGAGTGCTATCGTTGCCCGCCTGTATTCGAACACGAGAAAGGATATTAAGAATGCGATATTTGAGAGAGCTTGCTGTAAAACTAAAAATACAAAACAACAAAAAACAAAACCAGCAGCCCCAACTGGCCCTCCTCTGACCCTCCCATAGAGGGGAGGAAATGTGATACCCTTGATTGGTTGACGAGCTTACAAGTTACTTGTAACGATAGATTGCAGTTAATATCGGTAATCATGAGTGTTACCTTTTGAACTTACCTTTTGAACTTTGAGGTTTGAACTTTGAGCTTTTATGATTTGTTTTTAATCCTTGAGCTGTTACCTTGAACTTTGAGGTTTGAACTTTGAGCTTTTATGATTTGTTTTTAATCCTTGAGCTATTACCTTGAACTTTGAGGTTTGAACTTGAGCTTTATGATTTGTTTTTAATCCTTGAGCTATTACCTTGGAACTTTGAGGTTTGAACTTTGAGCTTTGGGATTTGTTTTTAATCCTTGAGCTGTTAACTTTGAACTTTGAGGTTTGAAGTTTGAACTTATGATTTGAGCTTAACTTGATTTTTCCCTAATTAAATATTTTACCAACATCGGTAATCATAATTATAGACGTACTGATGAGAACTCGTTCGAATAATTGTGAATTTTGAATTATGAATTACCAATTTTGAATTTTTATCGAATAAAGGAATATATAGAATGGAAGTCATTGATTATAAGTAGGCTTTTTATTTAGCAATATTAAGGTAATATATGCGATAAATTATCTTTTCATCGTTTCTCTCCTTTCGTATGTTGCCACATCAAGACCCTTCCGCAAGGGGTATCTTTGGAGTAATTATAGCTATATTCGCCTACTTTTGGTGCACCTATTTATTTTACCATTTTTAATAGAGAAATAAACCAGCTCTGTTCTAAATATGTACATATCTACCTATAATTCTGACAGTTCTGCTGTAGTTAGCGATAGTAGGTATTTTTCGATACGAGCGAAACGTTTGGCTACGTCATAATCTCAAACTATAGTAGATTGATGCTGCCTCATGGAATAAAGGTTTAAAGAATTTATGTGTCAATAAGTAAGATAGACGATATTGCTTATGGTCGGGCGTAAGTTTCATGGTTTGATGGATCTTTATTTCCGCAGGAAGACACAGAGCAGGTGTTTTGAATTCTATGAGGATCATTTTTCTACAAAGCGCAATACGCGTAATGTTATTTGATAGGAGATGGACTTTTTAATTTCCAGAGCAGATACGGTTTATCTGATAGAGGTACTCAAGAGACAGACCTTCCAAATCACGGCAGATACGACACGGAATTATTACTTTTGAACTTTGAGGTTTTGAACTTGAACTTTATGATTTGAACATTGAACTTTTTGAGGTTTGAACTTTGAGTATTGAACTTTGAACTTTTATGATTTAAACATTGTTGGTAATTTACATAGATTCAGATAGAGCTTGTCAGTACAAACTTTATGCTGAAATATTGTTTTTAAGGGATGACTATGTGGACGAGGTGGCAAGTGGACGAGTTTTCATCACTATCTGAGTTTTAACACTCAAAAAGTTTGATAACTCACTTATTTTCTTATTTTTGCTTCCATAATAGTTTTGTTTTTCGGTCTTTTAAAATCAGTTGTTTTGTGATTACTAATTTACAAAGAAAATTCGACAAACTGTTATTTTTCTATCTATTTATTTAGGTGGGAAACTTAGTAAATAATCACTAAATTATGAATGGACACATTTTTAACGACGACCCAAAACTACGCATGGTTGGGTAGTTTTATGAGAATGATATATCAACAGACTATCATCAGGGAGATTTTATTGCTTCTCCCCCACTCTTTTTATCGCGTTTCAAAAGCATATAGAAAAAGGTTGAAAAAGCCATACTCTTAGAGTCATCAGGACCAGAACTAGTAAGTAGACGCTTGAGAAGAGGTTTTAGGTAGAACATCAAAAAGTATTCAATTTTTGATGTTGAGCTATTTTTGTGAAGGTGAAAAGATAGAAGGGTTCTATGCGGCGAATTTACTTTTTATAAGATTAATTGTGTTGATATAGAGCGCAGTGAATTTCGCCTCAACAAATTTCAACCTGCAAGAGCCTGAATATATGTTTTACTACATGAGGCTAAAAAGAAAATCTTTTTAAGAGGCCTCGATAGATATCGTTCGTTGTCGAGAAATGCATCGTTGTATTGTTGTGAATGAGAAAAATTAAGAAAGTGTTATTTGACGCAGGCTTAAAGGCTGCAGTTTAGTGATAGTATAGACATTACTCCTCAAGAAAGGTCTATTTTGATAGCGATATAAACCATGGGGCTGTCTGGAAGTTCTTGTGGGATTGCAATGTCCCTTTTACACGAATGGTTCTGGCAAAGCCTTTAAGTGCGGAATGCGATGATATCGTAGCTAATCATAATAAAATAGCCCCAAATAATTCTCATTGATGAAGTTTTTCAGAAACGAGTAGGGAAGTGAGTATTCATTGTAGCCACTGTTCTGCCTCAGTGAATGTAACATGGATAACATCAAGAGCTATGCTTTCAGTTGACTTTCCTCAACAGAACGCTATGCTTTCGGTCGGTTGATAGAAGTTGACGAATCTGGTGGGGATTTGGTGGAAATTTTCAACTATATAGGAGCAATACTGAGCCCTCCGATGGGGAGTAGTAAAATTCTGGGGCTTATGTTTAAGCTTCTTACATATAAGTTTGGGGCTCAAAAAGAAAAGGTGGAGATTTATATTTTGAAGACCCAAACTATGACAAGATAAGGGATTCTAATTATCAAGAAATTACATTCCTTTATGGGGAACCCCAGAGATGCTCTACCTCTTGGGTTGGGGAGAGTACGAAAAGAACAACTGTTTATGATTGTGAGAGCTACAGAGAATGGTTAGTATTTACTCCAACCGAAGTGAAGGATTAATTAAGGAGTCAATTTAAGGAATGAACTATTGACGAAATCTTAGGTTCTTCCGTTAAATGGATAGATATATCCCATTAGGTATATATAAAAGGGATAAACTACAAGATATAATGTAGAAAAGGCAAATTAAAATATGTCTATCCATTAGCATGTCTTTTGTCTTCTACAAACAGTTTATTCTCTTATTAATCGATATTTGTAAACTATTTTCATGCAACTCAAAACCAACACATGCTCTTTTGCCTGCTAAAAGACACCTAATTGACTTGCAAAAGATGCTCTTTTGGAGTGTTACTAACGCCCTTTTGAAGTCCAATTAAGCACCTTTTCTTGTACAACTTTATAACCAACTGATTTTCTGTTAGTTGTAAACTTGCTTTTTACACGTGTTTTTGTCTTTATTTATAGATATTTTATTCTGAATTATGTAATGATTTTTCAGAGCCATATCTACATTTTTGAAGTACTAAAATGAAAAAAGGTGGCGGTGTTGGAAGAGTGATAATAGAATAGACAATTGGACAGTCTTGACTATATTTTTGTTTAATGAATAACTCAGTTTTCCGTTAAAAGCTATACGAAAAGCATATCCAAGCATTTAACGGAAGAACCAGTTTTCAGGGTATCTCGTTACATCACTCTCCCTATGGGGAGGGGTTGAGGCCAGCTGGTCCCTTTTAATATTTAACCACACCCTTTACGATTGCTGCAGCGCAGCTACGCTGGTAGGTTGTCGCCTATCCAGCCACTCTTCCACGCAGCTCTTTTGAGATTGTGAGCAGCTTTGGCTAGCTGTTTTCTACGTTGCGAGGGATAGGGATTCTTAAAGAGGTCTTGGTGCGCCACGTTGATAGTGAAAGAAGATACTATCCTTTGTTACTCGGAGATTCTCCATTGGTGCTACAAAATGACCAGGAGACAACCTTCACGCGGCATCTATGAAGTCGTCTGTGGTACCATAGAATCTACCAGAGATTTTCCACTGTTTGCACCCTTCTCACACGTACGATGTTGTGGTCTTTCAAAACATTCTTACATTTCCTTTGTGTTAATGAGTTACAACCCACACTTTGTTGTCCGGAGCTTGGAGAAATTGCGTTTGCTCCAAAGAGTACGCAACACAATAAGATTAACTTTTTCATCATCGTTAAGTGACTGTTTAATCGGACAGTTCGACCTTTGGACCTTTGATGTTTAAACTTTTACTTTTTCACGATTCCCGCAGCGGTAATCATAATTATGACGTACTGACAGATGAACTCCGCTCTGAACTACGGCTTTTATACTTTGATATCAATGCTGTAATATATAGTATTCTTTTCTTTAAACGCTCCCACTACAGGGGTGTGAAGCAGGTAGCTCCGCTAATCACTGTATAAAACGGACGATCTCGCAAATCCGCCTTTGCTAAGTGTTTTGCTGTACTACTCATCATTTTTATCTTTACAAACCTCTTTTGCTATTTATAAAGACATAGAACCCAGACCACATAATATTTCTTCGCTTTCCAATGAGGTTTAAGAGTTTCTTTTGTTCTTCTGTCAAGAACTGCATTTATGGACTCAGGCAAAGCATTTTCTGACTAGAGGTAGTGACACACATTATTGTAAGGCGTGTATCTTTTCTCATAGTGCGGCTTCCCAGTTTCCTTCTTTGATAAAGGCGTTCCGCACCATCCGCATCAGCAGCAATGTAATAGGTCATGAAGGCGTCACGAACCCAAGTCGAAGGGAGGGACTCCTCAGAATGAGTTTCCCCACCTTTGTAATCTTTTACGTTATTCTGCGCATGCAGATTACAGAATAGGAATGCTAGATAGCATAGAAAATGTTCTTACCCCTGTTCATATATTCAAACTTCTAGATTAGAAATTAATAACGATCCAATTTGTTCCAATATTATGCCATCTACTAACAGCCTTTCCTAACCCCTCTCCGAATGGAGAGGGGAGTGAAATGCGAGATACCCCTCGGTTAGTTTACGAGTTCACAAGTTGACTTGTTTGCCTCGTGCGTTCAGGCAGACGACAGCCAACAGCAGTTATATTACCAGTTTACGAGCTTTACGAGCTTTAGCGAGTCGACGTGCTTCGCCTGTGCGCGTTCAGGTAAAATCATGTGCCACATCGTGGTAATCATAATTATGAATTATGAATTGTGAATTAGTAACTGCGAATTTAACGTGAATTCTGGAATCAGTATTTTGTCAGCTGGCTCACGGTAGTAGCATCCTCGATGATAAAATGAGCGTGCGCTCCTTCACTCCACATAAACCACAGTATGCTTTCGTAGGCATCTTTTGTAGCTCAGTCCATAAGAACGAAACAGAGAGCCAGTCATTGTTCAAGCTGAACAAACCTCTCAGTGTACGTAGATTCTCCCATGCAGTCCCTGTGCATCAAGAAGTACGTCAGCACCAGTGTCGGCAGTCTTCTTCAAAACCTTTGACTAACAAACTTTTGCAATCACCATGTTAAGGTCTGAGAGCTGATAGATAAGGCTGTTCATGGTGGTCTTGTAGAAACCAAGTGTGAACTGTTGCTTTTCCTTCTGTGTTCTCGCTCCATCGTAACAGCAGCACTTTAGCTCTTTTTAGCTTGTGCATAGGTTGTAAGTGGTGGTGCAGGTGCCCAAGCATACAGCCAAGCTTATTGCAAGATACACTTTTCATTGTTATAATTGTTTATAGCGTTAAATTCGGTAGATAGTTTCCTGATTTACTACTTCCAGCAGCATCGTGTCAAATTCCTTTACGGCATAGCGGCTCTGATGTTAGCATATGCCTCTGACAGCTGACTGTCGTTGGAAATATGAAATCCTTTATTAGTTCTTTTTCTCTTTTATTTATTCATTCTCGGAGCAAAGGTATGAACAAAAATGATTGCACCAAATATTTCTACAATTATTTTTAGACAAAAATAAAGTTGGACGAGTTAACGTGAGACAGGATAAATAAAAGACACAAAGTAACAGAGGAACAAAGTCTCTTTAAGTAACAAGTTGACAAGTTAACATGTTGTTGCTTGTAGACAGTGTGTAAATAAAAGACAAAGTAACATAAGAACATTTTAGTGCTGACAGGTTAACAAGTTTCTTTGCCACGTCATCTTACGCAAATCTGCATTCTGCCATATATATTGATTATCCACATACCTCTTATTTATTGCAGCAAACTTACGACTTTTTGCTATAAATTCCGAAGTCCTTTGCGGAGAAAACAACGATTATTCTCCGCAAACTTACGGAGAATAAGGAGCGATATACGAGTTTATAACATAATCTGCATAATTATCTCGAACAGAGTTCAACAAACAGCGTCATAATTACGATTACTTTCTTTATTTGCTATGCGTTTATTGTTGTATATAACTTGTTAACTCGTTAGCAAACCTCTGTGTGCTCCGCAGACCTTTAGGTCTCTCTGTGACCTTGATATCTTTTAATTCTCCGTGTACTCTGTGAACTCTGTGAGAGATTAATAAAGAATAACTGAGAAAATTATGAGCAAAAGGACATCATAATTCATAATCCATAATTATAATTCATAATTCATATTTATAATTATGATTACTTCCATTTGCGATGTTTATTGTTGTGTATAATTTGTAAACTCTTTTCAAACAACTCAAAAACAATAGATGCTCTTTTAGCTTTGAAAAGACGCCTAATAAGCTTGCAAAAGATGCCCTTTAAGACGCTAACTAACGCCCTTTTGAAACCTTACTAAGCAATCTTTTGAAAAGCACATCTTCAACCTCTTAGTAGTCAACAACTTATGGGGGTGGCTGAAAAGCACTCGTTTTTAGGTTTTTCGCAATATCTATCCTTGTTTTTGTAATGTTATTTCATATATTAAACCATCAAATTCTTAATGTTCAAACAGTTCTCTCGCAGTTATATCTCTAACGAATAGGAGGTCAAATATCAATGGTTAAAGACACACTTCAAACTTCAAACATTCAAGTTTAAAGTTCAAAAAGATTAGCTTAAATCATTGTAATTTATAAAATATGGTGTACTTTGCACACTCAGTTACAACAACAACAAATAGCTAAAAACCAAAAAGTAGTTCGGAAACCAAGTAGACCTAAGCTTGGGGAACGATAGACGAGATCTATAAAAATGAAGAAAAAGAAAGCCAAGATTTTTACTTGCTGCCTTGTTATTGGCAGTGGGAGAAACCGCATTTGCTGACGGAAAGGCAGTGATGCGGTATTCGACAAATCAATCCAACAACGGTAGAGATTACTTATAGTGATGGGGGCGTGATGACAGTAGACTTCTATGGTCAGAATGTCTTCCGCCTTTTCCGCGACCCAAAGGGTGGTATCGTTCGTGACCCCGCGAGCAATCCTCCTGCACGTATCCTCCTTGACAACCCACGCAAGAGCGCAGGCAGACTGACCGTTAATGAGACCGATGCCGATGTGGCAGTCGCAACGCTGCTGAGGTACGTGGTGCGCTCTCGACCGCAGCACGGGTTTGATGAGCGTCACCGGACCTCGCAATGGCAAGGAGGTCGTTAAAGAGGTGAAGGGAGTCGACTTCCAGAAGAATCGCACCACCGTTACCCCTCGCCAATGCAGCGGAGAGTATTTCATGGTGGCGGTGTGCAGAACGGCCGTTTCTCACATCGTGGCAAGCGTATTGAGATTGTTAATACGAATAGTTGGACCGATGGCGGTGTTGCTCGCCAGCTCCGTTCTATTGGTCAACGGGTGGTTATGCAGCCATGCCTTACACCTTTGCTCCCGGAGCCTACGACTTCGGCAGTGTGGATAAGAACACGGTGACGATTAGCCACGATATGCCTTATCTCGACCTTTTCCTAATGGTCGACACGACTCCAGTTTCTTTGCTTCCAAGATTTTTATCAGCTGACCGGTAACCCCGTCTTATTGCCAAAGTTTGCTTTCTACGAGGGCCACCTCAATGCTCTACAACCGTGACTATTGGAAGGAGACAACCGAAGAAGGTAAGGGCATCCTCTTTGAAGACGGCAAGCGATATGTAGAAAGTCAGAAAGACAATGGCGGCATCAAGGAAAGCCTGAATGGCGAGAAAGATAACTATCAGTTCTCTGCACGTGCCGTTATCGATCGATATAAGAAAGACGATATGCCATTGGGCTGGATCCTCCCTAACGATGGTTACGGAGCCGGCTATGGTCAGACTTCGACCGATGGTAATATAGCCAACCTCAAGAGCCTTGGCGATTATGCGCGTAAGCAGGGCGTAGAGATTGGTTTGTGGATTACAATCAAACCTCCACCCAGTCGACAGCATCCCAGCACTCTTGCAGCGTGACATCGTAAAAGAGGTGCGTGATGCAGGTGTACGTGTCTTGAAGACCGACGTAGCATGGGTCGGAGCAGGCTATTCCTTCGGACTCAATGGTATTGCCGATGTGGCTAATATCATGCCTTACTACGGCAGCGATGCCCGTCCGTTCATCATCACCCCTCGATGGTTGGGCTGGCACACAGCGTTATGGTGGTGTATGGAGTGGCGACCAGAGTGGTGGCGAGTGGGGAGTATATCCGTTTCATATCCCAACCTATATCGGCTCTGGACTCTCCGGAATGGGTAATATTACGAGCGATATGGACGGAATCTTTGGTGGAAAAGAACCTGCAAGTGAACATCCGCGACTTCCAGTGGAAGACCTTCACACCAATGCAGTTGAATATGGACGGCTGAGTAGCAACCCTAGTATCCGCAAGCCTTGGGCGAACCAGCCACAAGTATTAACCGTTCTTACCTCAAACTCAAGTCAATGCTCCTGCCATATACTTATTCTTGTTCGTATGAGGCAGTGACAGGCAAAGCTTTCATTGATGCGTGCGATGTTCCTCGATGATACCAACGATTACACACTCGGCAGCGCAACACGCTATCAGTATATGTACGGTCCATCGTTCCTCGTTGCGCCTGTTTATCAGAACACCGCAGCCGACAAGGAGGGCAACGATGTGCGCAATGGCATCTATCTACCAGAGGAAGATGGTACGACTACTCACGGGTGCTACCCATGAGGGTGGCTGTGTTTAATGATTACTTCGCACCCATCTGGAAAGTTGCCTGTCTTGGTGAAGGCGGGTGCACTCATTCCGATGGTCAATCCGAATAACAACCCTTCAGAAATCGACAAGAGCCGTCGTATCTTTGAGATTTATCCAGACGGAAAGACCGAGTTTACCCTCTATGATGACGACGGTACAACTCAGAAGTATCTCGCTAATGAGAAGGCAACAACGCTCATCACCTCAGAGCTTAACGACAAGCAGGTGCTGACGGTATGCATCGACAAGACCGAAGGAGCGTTCGAAGGTATGGTGAAAAACCAGTCAACGACCTTCTATCTGAACACCAACGCAAAGCCTCAGCAGCTCGCAGCCGTTGTCGGTGGTAGGAAGATTCGACCACAGAGGCAGAGCAGGGCGATAATACTTGGCAGTATGTTCAAGCTTCGAATATCAACCGTTTCTCAACCGCTAACAGCGAGATGGAACGCCTACTGGTAACTAAAAATGCCCAAATCATCGTTCGTTTGGCTTCCTGTGACATCACAAAGGAGGCTGTAACGCTTCGCGTGGAGGGTTTCGCACGTCTGAACAAGTCGAACGAAACCCTGCGCAAGAAGGGTGTCTTGACGGCTCCTGAACTCCTCGAGCTGACGTTCAGCCTTATAGCGTTACACCAAAGTGGAAGCCTCGTGCAGAATGCTGACTACTACGAGATCGACTTCAATGGTCAGACCTATACCACTATCCGCCACAACTCGCTTCTTTTCGAAGACCTCCAGCCAGCAACCGACTACGACTTTAAGGTGCGTGCGGTGAATAGCGATGGGGTAGGAGAGTGGACTCCGCTGCACGTGAAGACGGCTGTCAACCCATTGGAGTATGCTATCAAGGGACTTACCGCAACCTCTACCGCCCGTGATATGGAAGGTTTTGAAATTAATCGACTTGTAGATTTCAGTACGACAGGCGATATCTGGCACACCTATTATTATACGAAGGCGGTGCCATTCGACTTCACCGTCGACCTCCATAGCACCAACACACTCGACAAGTTGCAGTATGTGCCACGTGCAAATGGCGGTAATGGTACCGATTACGAAGTGTGACATCGCTGTCAGCAAGGATGGTAAAAACTGGACAGAAATTGGTCCACAGCAGTGGGCACGTGATGGCAGAACGAAGGAGGTGACACTGACCGAGCATCCCGTGGCTCGCTTTGTGAAGGTGAGTGTGAAGGAGCTGTTGGCAACTTCGGTTCTGGTCGTGAGTTCTATGTCTTCAAGTGCCGGGCACAAAGTCTGTTCTTCCGGGCGACATCAACCTCGATGGTAAGATTGACGAGAACGATTTCACCCTCTTATATGAACTATACCGGACTCAGAAAGGGCGCGATGCCGACTTCGACGGCTATAGTCTCTGGTGGCGACCTCAGCGGCAACGGACTCATTGATGCTTACGACATTTCGAATGTTGCCATGCACCTTGGAGGATGGTTGGAACGACGATGACGTAGCCCCTGTTGGCGGTAAGGTTTACTACGAGTATAATCGTAAGTCATACGCTGCAGGCGATGATGTCATCATCAAGGTGAAGGGTAAGGACTTGCAGTCTGTCAACGCCTTCAACCTCGTCTTCCCATATAGTCCGAAGGAATTGCAGTTTGTTAAGGTTGAGACCGACCCATCAATGGTAATGCGCAACCTCACCTACGACCGCCGTCACAGCGATGGTTCGCAGGTGCTCTACCCAACCTTCGTGAATGTGGGCGACCACCATACGCTCAATGGCGACGTAGAAATGCTCGTCATCCGTATGAAGGCACTCAAACCATTCACTGTTAAGAACACAACAGCCAAGGGCTTGTTGGTGGATAAGCAGTTGAATCAGGTGGAGTTGTGAGTTTAAATATTGACTTTAAATTTTCATAGTAATTATAACTATTATTTCTGAATTATAAACTTACTCTTTGGTATAGATACTCTTTTTGTATCTGTACTAAAAGAGTAAGTTGCAACAAATAAATATTAATGACTTTACCTCCCTCCCTAAAGAGGAATAAACCCAAATCTCGGTCATTGCATCACAATGTTTTACAACTCTTGTTTTTGTGTTGTTTCCTAACATCTTTTTATTTTCTAAATTACAAGAGAAAATGTTAAAAACACATTCATACACTAATGGGCTAAATCCTACTAAACATAGAAGTCAGTTATTACACATCCATACAATTTTTTTTTATTTCAAGTTGCTGTCATTTTAACATTTAGTTGTAACTGGCATAATAACAGACGATTATCTAATCGTTAAGAATGACAGGAGTGACATTAAAACCAAATCAGTCATTAGACCACAATGTTTTAAAAACTTTTTGCTTTTTGTGTTGTTTCCTAATGTCTTTTTATTTTCTTGTCGGCATCTTGTCTGTCTTTATAACTTAACGTAGCCCGCTACGCCTGCGTTGCAAAGCCAAACAATCTGCTCGATAATAAAACAAAATATGTTTAGGCTCTAATGATCGATTTGGGATAAAGGTGCGAAATCTCTTGTATTAGTTGGTATAATAGATATTTGGTAAGTCGGCCATTCGAACTTACCAAATAAAAGACTTCATCAATGAGGCTCAAAAGTTTTGATGTTTTGTAAATACTCTACTAATGTATTTCTCAAACTATTCACAATTTAAGAGTATTGATAACTCGCTGTATGTGTTTTATGTCAGAGCCCAATTGTATTTATCAGTCCACTTTAGGAACCCATGTGTGGAATAAGTTTATGTATCCAATGAAGGCATTTGGGATGCAATCATTTGAAAATAATGACCTTTTCTTTCCATTAATGAATCATGATTACCAACTTCAATAATATACCCTTTGTCTAAAACCACAATTTGGTCAGCATTTCTAATCGTGCTTAATCTATGTGCAACAACAATAACAGTACGCTGAAGGAATGCATTATTTAAAGCTTCAACTATCTTCTTTTCATTGATAGTGTCTAATGCATTTGTGGCTTCATCAAGAAAAAGGTATTGTGGATTACGATAAAGAGCACGAGCTATCAAAAGTCTTTGCTTTTGTCCTCCACTTAACCCTCGACCATTCTCACCGATATTGGTTTCAAACCCCTTTGGCATTGCATTTATTTCATCTTCTATTTGTGCTATTCTACAAACTTTCCGTAGTTGTTCATAATCAATATGTTCGTCATCTAAGACAATATTGTTTAATATTGTATCACTGAAAATTTTTCCATCCTGCATTACTACACCACACATACTACGCCATTGTCGTAGATTAATAGCATTTACATTCATTTTATCCATTTTTATATCTCCATAGCTAGGTTTATATAAACGACTAAAAAGTTTTAATAAGGTTGATTTACCACTACCACTACCTCCCACAATAGCGGTCACCTTATTCTCTGGAATGTGCAAATAAATATTATGTAGTACTAATGGTGAGTTGGCAGTATATTGGAAATTTACGTTGTCCAATATAAGTGATTTGTTCTCTGGTAGAATTGTAGTACTCACCAACTGACAATAATTCTTCTTCATCTTCTAACTGTTTCGATCTCATTAATTCGGAGGAAACTTATTTTTGCATATTGTGCAGATACAATAAAAATTGATGAACTGAACTATGGGGACCATTGAGCATACCTATTATGAATTGGGTCGAAATCATCACACCAAACGTAATCTCTCCTTTAATTACTGCTGTGGCACAGAAGAATACAATACCCATATTTTTAATACTTCTCAATGAATTGTAGCTCCAAGATTCTGGGCATTTGTAATAGCTAACACACGCTTGTTTACATGATACAAACGTGCTTGTATCTCTTCCCATTTCCAACGTCTATGTTTCTCATAATTATAAATTTTTATATCTTGGATGGAAGATACCGTCTCAACCCAGTAGCTCTGATTTTTAGAAAGTAACTCAAAATACTCCCAGTCCATGCGAATATTGAGAAACAACAATACCCAACCAGCATACAAAAATGAGCCAGATATAAAGATATAGAAAATGATAGCATTGTATATCAGTAAGATGATAGAGAATACAACAAATGTCAATATTGAAAATATCAAAGATAATGAATTATTTCATGATAAAGCTGCGTATTCGCTCGTGATCCTGTGCTCTTTGAAGAATATCACCCTAGGAGTTTATTCTCAAAGAAAGTAACAGGTAGTCTTCATCAGTTTTATAAGATAATCTGAAATAAGTGCACATTGACTCTTGCTGTAATATGCATCAATATCCAGTCACGTATTACATTGAATATCATTACACTAAGCAGGATAGATATGTTTCCAATTAAGACCATATTGATGAAATTTACATCTGAGGTCTTTATTCCTACATCGATAACAGCTTTAGAAATAAATGGGCAACATTCCTTGTAAAGCTGTTACAAGGAGCATGATTACAAAAATCAGTGTAAAAGTTACGCCGATAAGGAGTAAAATATTTTAGAATACCGAAAAGTATTCTTTCTTTGCTCTCTTTTCTGCTTTACTGTCTTTAAATTCTGCAGTGGGTCTCTATAGCCAACAATACACCTTGCTTAGCTCCTTTTTGATACCAACCTTTTTAAATTCTTCATGAGTATACTTAATACGACCTTTTGCAGGATCAGAAACCCAAATATATTTCTTGTTAGCATGATATACAACTACAAAATGGCTATCTTTCCAAAAAATAATAGCAGGGAAAGGAACGCTATTTACCACATCATCAATAGTACACTTTATTGCTAATGTGCGTAATCCTATGCTTTCTGCACCTGTACTTAAGTCTAACAATGAGACGCCTTCTTTGGTAATACCGCATTTATCTCTGAGAGACTGCAAAGAGTAGAACTTTCCAAAATGTTTAGCAATAATTTTCAAAACATGCAGGACCACAGTCTTGTGAATCCATTTGGTATTCTACTGGAAAATCTATTTAACAACATATTTTATTTTCTCTCTTTTGCATATAAATTATCAAACACTCTTTCTATAAGCCTCTTAGGCTTAGTAATAATTTCCACAACCCTTTCGACTCAAAAATCTAATGGCAATTGCTGTCCGAAGTTAGTTATTAATCCTTCTGAAAAGAAATAATAACAGAATAGGCGTCTATATCACCATTCTGCGTTTTTAATTTATTTGTAATCCGCGAAACCGATGTAACCTTTCCTCTTAACAATCCATACTCATCGTATGGGAAATTGTTGATTTTTACATTTGCGCGTTGCCCTACTTTTACTTTTCCTGCACCAAAGGAAGGTATCTGAACTTCTCCTATTACGCTATTCTTATGTGAATAACAGAGAACAATTCTGGACCTGCTTGTACAAAAATTATTATTACGCCAAAAACCAGAGTATTCCACTCTCCATCAATTGGTGCAGTTATAAGATAACGTTCTTTCCAAAGCAGAATAGCATTTGCCAACTCATTCTTTTTTGTCAATAACTCAGAATAAAGTTTTTCCCTTGTTTCTGCCTCTTCTAACTTTATACGTTGTACTTCGGTCTGGTTCCTATTCACTTCGACATCTTCATCTGCCGATTACTCTGAAGTCCAATGTTTGATGCTTGAAGATTTTGGTGATTTGTATGTTGGTTCTGGTACTCTATCTCGCTCATTCCTTTAGCAGCAAGTAAGATACTATCTTTCTTCAACTGTGTTTTAGAGTTATCGGCACCTCTTTCTTTATTTCTATTTCCGAATCTATATTAGTAATAACTTTCTTGTCAGAGGCTATTTGCTCTTGAATACTTTGGCGCATCGTTGCATAAAGGTCGGATGCTAACAGTCGTTGATACTGCGAGTGGGCGAGCTTTAAGGAGTTATAGGCAGTACTTAACTCGCCAAGTACCAATGTATCTGGCATGACCACAGAGGTTAATGCAGTACCAGACATTTTATCTATGATTTTCTCCAAACGTAATAAATGCCAATAGTTAGCCCCATTATCTATATAGGCGACAACCTCTCCTCTTTTTACTTTCGAATGGCTGGAATGTAACAATATAATACGACCATTATCTTTAGAAACTAATCGTATTGGCGCATTGGAGGCTGTAACTGTTATCTCTCCATCTACAGTGTCTGGATATTTGATTAAAAACCCTAACAGAATAACAACACCCATAAGTACGCTCACACAAAGCGCAACCCATTTGGTCCAATAAGTAGGCATACGGTCGATGATAGCCTGTATTTCTTCTGATCTCTGTTCTAATTCAGTGTGCTCTTGCACTGTTTCTTTTTCCATATTGTATATCAGTCGTTAAAATGATGTGATATGTTATGAATCATTGCCAATCTTTTATCCGTCTCTTTAAAATGTTGACTTATTAGTCCCTTAAATCTGTCATTACTGGCTGTTACATCTGAATAGCCAAAATCAGTCTGTATAGACAGAAAAGGATAAACAGTCATTTTATTTCTTGCAATGACAGATAGTACACCATCTGCAGTGTCATTATCCTGAAAATCGTATTCCAAGATTTTATTAAACAGAGGTTTGAAAATAACGATGAACTGTGTACACCAAAACCAGTCTACCCAATATCTATTGGCAGATACAGGTACGGCATGTCCAAATCCTCCAATACCTCCTGACAATAATTCTACGTGTTGTTCTTCTGCTTCAATAATATTGGCGAACAAGTAATCTTCTGGAATAGTCCTGCGTAAAAGTATGGTCATCCTCACAGATAATCATAATATCATCACCGTTACTTATAGCAGTTTTTACAGCCTTGACCATACTTTTCCATAGTCCTAATCTTCCATTTGTATCTTCAACGGCATCAATGATATGTAAAGCGAATTCTCCCCTCTGAACTGTTTCTCCGGGTGCTTACGTCTGTCAGGGCGACTTTTCATATTGATGGCATACACTGGGAGATAAAAATCTGTAGAGGAGTCTATTTTCTGTTTTATTGCTTTTCTAAAGATGATATCAACTTTTTCTTTTTCATACATCCCAATTCATCTTTCATATTCTTTTTCTGCTTGATTTACGCAGTGAGATATATTGTTTTTGGTTACTGAAAAGTAGAGATGATTTTCTCTGCATAATCCTTACCAGAAGCAGAAGATGGAAGTAAATAACCATTCTTCCCTTCCCTCACAGGTTGACTCACACCACCCACATTTGCAGCTATGCTTGGTACTCATAAGCTGATGCTTCCACAGAAAACAATTCCATAAGCATCAAAAGTGGTTGGCAAATGAGGAAATCGCATTATAGAGTATTTTCATCAAGTCTTTTTCAAGTCTTCTTCCTTTGATTTGTCCAAAAAGGAATGATGAGTGAGTCCTTCGTCCTCCTCTATTTTTGTAGGTGGAGTAGAACCTATAATCGTCAGCGTACAAGGAAATCCTTTTTCCTTATGTGTCTGTAAGCCGCAAGAGCTTTGTTCCTCCTTTCTTTCTCCCAATTTCTCCCACGAAATACCAGATGGCAAACGTCCGTTGGTGACTCTATCTTATACTTTAAGGGAGCAGGGATGTTAGCTCCGAATTCTACAACGTTTATCTTATGTGTATCAGCATGATAATGCTCTATTGCATTGTTTTTTACCCATTCTGAACAATATAACAGAACATCAACATTGTCTATCAACCGTTGTTCTGTTGCTTCTGCAAGACCATGATAGTAGCCTTCTTTGATATTAAGATAATCTTTGAATTGATCAAACGTCGCATCACTGATATATACGATAGGGATGTTTATTTGTAGGTCAGATGCAAAATAGTAATCACAAGCTACAACCACATCAAATCGCCTATTCTTAATTTCTGCTGAAAGAATCCTTGCGAAATCCTTTGTGTAATTCTCTGGGTAATATCTTTCATTCTTTCCTTTGAAACGATGATGCCAAACACCACCATCTGTTAAGTCACGACCAAGCCACGCAACTTCATGCTGTTGGGAAAGAATATGGTAAAGATGATGTGTAGTACCAGACCATAGGTGGATATCATTAGGGTTTTTGTTTGAAAGAAAAGCTATTTTCATAGGTTATATTTTTTTAGACTTATTGCTATTCTAAGAAGTATATCATTTGTATGAGCATTGAAGACTATTATAGTTTTCAATGGCTCATACAAATCTTTTATACAGCACTTTCAGATTTCATTCATTGCTTCCTTTTATATCTTATAATGACGGGGTGATATAGGCTAATCGCATCTTTCAATGGAAAGATTATTTTATTCTATCCACTTGTGCCCCTGTAATATAGTATTCTTTTTCTTTAAACGCTCCTACCACAGGGTGTACAGGTAATTTACACTTGCTGTATAGGAGAAGAATCTTGTAGATTTGCTCTTGAGTTAAGTATTTTGCAGTGCTACTTCTCATTCTAATCTTCACAAATCGTTGTTTGCTGTTTACAAAGATATAAAAATCTGAGGTAAAGATATTTCTTTCTTCCCCAATAGGGTTTAAAAGTTTCTTTTGTTTCTTCGTGAGCACTTTACTTAGAACTTTCTCAAGATTTTTTTTTATTAACCACGTTGATTTCCTATTATATGGCATATATCTTTTGTCACGGACATCTTCCAATTCCTCCTTGATAAAGCGTTCTGTACTATCTGCATCAGCAGCAATGTAATAGGTCATGAAGGTGTCACGATCCCAAGTCGAAGGGAGAGACTTCTGAATGAGTTCTCCCACCTTTGTAATTTTCACGTTGTTCTGTGCGCATATAGAGTGCAGAAATCACGAAAAACTAAAAGGAAAGTATATGAGTTTATTGTTTTCATAATTTAAGTCCTTTATTTTGATTTTTGAAAGATTTGAAATAATATTTCCAATTATAGTTCCAATTCATTTTGCTCACCTTTTCAAATATGTGTCAGAGTCTGGTGATGTATCTCTTGGCACTCTCTCCATTCTCGTTGCAGCTGTAACATAAAATTATTGTCATTTAATTTATTCTAAAGGTTTTTACTTATAGTAACATTTCTTTCTTTTTATCTCTTTTAAGCTCATCTATGATTCTTTTCTTTTTGTATCATCTGATAACCAACAATTGAAGTAAGATCTCCTGACGCCCAAAGGCACATATTGTACCAATTATATCTGCTCGCATTTTCACAGTTAAGCGCTTCCTTGCATAATCATCCTTTTCTATTGGAAGAACTCCATCTAAATCTTGGAAATAATGTGTAAGCTCGTGAGCTACCGCATGGGTACTAGGGTTCATTGTAGAACCTTCCCGAGATCTTTTACGCTCCCATCTCATAATATCCAGAGTTTTTGTATATCGTATCAGTCATTCACTGCACCATACCCGGTCATAAAAACTCTTCATTAAATCATAAAGTTCTTTTTGTCAGATATATATTTCTTCAGTCGTCCCATAGGAAGAATTGGGCTATCATTATCTTTAAAGCTTTTGCCCCGACTCCACTAGACATGAATGTTTCCTCCTCCACCAGCATTTGTTACATATGTCTCTCCGAAGCATAATTATTAGAATCATAAGATGGTGTAGAGTGAGTAGAACCTGTATAATTATAATAGATACTCATGCTATCATAACCAAGTGCTGGATTTGGATTAGATGGACGATGACCTATTGCAACTACTTCATCTAGCCCATGAGGATTATCCCGGTTTTCGAATGTTCCGCCATCGTATTTTGTTTTTCCATCGTATTTTGTTCCGCCATCATATTTTGTTTTTCCATCGTATGGAACATCACCATTTGTACCACCATCGTATCTTGTTTTTCCATCGTATGCTACATCACCATTACCATCTGTTCCACCATTATACTTTGTACCACCTGAAAAATCAGTTCCTCCATTATAGGATTCCTCTGTGTCAGCTTGAGTTCCACCTACATAAATAGGATTACTATCTTGATCTTTTCAGCAGCCCATCCACCATTCCAGTTGCTATTATCAATTAGAGAATTGTATTCTTCTATGGAATGAGGGTCATTCCGTGTTCCAGTTCCTCCACCAACATAACTCTTCTGTTCACGGAACGAAATGATTTCCTTTGACTCTGCTAATTCCGAAAGACTAGCTTTTGTTAGTTTTCTCATAATAAAAATGTTTTTAGTTAATAATTATCAACGAGACTCTCAATTAAGTTCCTTTTCTTTTTGAAGTCATATAAAAGTCATACCCCTTATGATATAGTAGTTAGTGTATGCTTGCCTGATAGCAGAAGCATAGTGAGATAAGGAGGTAAATTGATTGTTTTGGGCAATATATAGTTCATAATCTGAAATTCTACCTAACGAGAATTTCTTCAAGGCAAGTTTATATTGATCCTGCGATAGTTCGTAGGATTGTTTAGCTGTCATCCAGAGTTTGACAGCCGACCGATAGGCATTAATTCTTTCTGTAATCTGATTTTCAAAATTTCTTAGTCTGGTTTCACGTTCAAGGAGGTTAGACTGAAATATATTCTCCGCCATTTTGACTTTATTCTTGTTAATACCCCATTGGAAAATAGGGATTTGAATCCCCACCTGAATAGATTGTCGAGTATTCGGATGATGGTATGCTTCTACTAAATGGTCAGCATACTGGTTAGTTCCATAGCCAAGACTAATATTGGCATTAAAACGATTCTCCAATTTAGCAAGGAAAAGATTTTGCTCTGCCTCAAGTTTATCAAGTTCCAGCTGCTGATAAAAAGAATTGTTCTTACGTACATAGTACCATATTGCTACAGAGTCAATGGATAATGGAAGGTCAAATTCTGGCGATACTATCGCTATCTCCTGTGTTGTACCAATACTTGTCAATAGTCGATGATAGAGTTGTTGATAGTTTTGAATTGCATCTTCAGAGTCTAATTTACTTCGTAAAGATTGTAACTCTATTTGCTTGTAATCATATTCCGTAATACGACCATTATCCAGCTTTATTCGTGCAATATCTAATAGTGTGTCATTGTTAAGAACGGTTTGCTTGGAAAGATTAAGCCTCATTTTTGCTGCTAAAACATCCATATATTGACTTAAGACGTTTTGTTGTATCTGCGCAATATTAGAACAAAACTTGTTGATAGCAATCACGTTCTTCGATTCTTTTCTATTTTTCTTTTCCAGCAGATAACGCTTTCTTTTCCACCCCATAGATTTTGAATAACCAATATAATAAGGTGAGGTACTGTAACTCTACGATGATAAGAAAAATTCGTTCAGATAGCTTAAACTACTTCCAACTTGTAGTTGACCTCCTGTAAATGGTACTTTTTGATGTATAGTAAGTCCGACACCGCTGCTGTTAGAGTAATCTTTACATAGTGTATAACTACCAGTTGTAGGATCCTGCATAAGCCTTAATGAACGATTAAAAGCTAATAGGTGACAACGCAAAACCAATAGAGGTAAGTAGCTCTTTTTATAGTTTCATAACGTAACAGTTCGTTTTTATACTTTTAGCTTTTTCTATCTGGGCATTATTTGAAGTAAGCGAAAGTGTATCTCATGACATATGACAAGCTCCCCTTCACAATAGGGAGTCTGTGAAGACACTCTATTGCTACATCACAGTAGATGAAAAAGTTAGATAAATATAGATTTTAAGTTTCAATTTTAAGTATAGTTGAAGTCTTTGTATGCAAAGATAAAATTATTATAATATAAAAAGTGTGAGATTTACACTTTTAACTTTTTATTATAATTATGTTTTGTTTGTGGCTAAGCATTCACTCAAATAATAAGAGAGAGCGCCCTGACTTCAACCCTCCCCCATAGGGAGGGCGCTGAAACTCGGGATATTTCGAAACTCCCCAGCCCCTCCAAAGGAGGGGAGTGCAGGAAACAATTTGCTAAAGAATGACTAAAAGATTTTTCCTAAAACGATAGGACATCACGTTAATCACTCTCTCTCCCTTCGGAGAGGGGGTTGGGGGGTGAGGCTTCTATCTCTTACGCAGATTTTCTACCCTCCCTATGGGGGAGGTTAGAGGAGGGTCTCGATATCTTTCTTACGCATCCAACTTCCAGTTTATTGCTTTAATCGGAGTTCCATTTCTTAAGGATTTCTTTTTACTGTTTTGCTTTTTGTTATTACTTCTTTAGAAACATCTTCAAAAGATTTTCATGAACAAGAACATTATTCTTGTTATCATGCTTTATGAAGAAGACACCGCTGAACCTTTGGTACAGATTAGCTGGAAAGAACTCTTCTGGAGTATGATAAGCTCCTTTAACGCGTGTGAGCACCAATTGGTCGAAAGAAGCTTTTAATGGGAAGTAAATAGAGCAATCGGTTAATGCGTTGAGATAATGCTCTAAACTTTTCGCTAGGCTTTACCCAATGCTTTGTCTTTAGTCCCAAATTGTAAGTCAGTTGCAATAGCATCGCCACCTTCTGTAGTAATAATTAAGGAACAGTAGTTGTTACCGTATGCTTTCCTCAGATAACTGCCCATAGGCTCACAATGTACAGCAGGGTAGGTAGACACTGGGTTTGTGTGTACTGCATGGGCATAGATAAATACCTTGCTACTCTTTTCTTTGGCATACTTGTTTATTAAGAATTGAGCACACAATGCCATAGTAGAGTCGCGCTGAATATATCTTTCAATGGAAGGAGTTTGTAAATGCTGTACGTTCAGATTTAAGATAAATTCAAAACAACTAATCTCGTCTTCACGAAGTAACTCAGCTATTTTAGAACGATGAGTGTGAAGGTAATTAATCGCATCAGACAGCTTTGTTTTTGCATTATCAACACGGCAAGTCTGTCGAGTTCTGGGATTTGTGGTTTCTTGTTGATGGCAGCTATGAAATCGAACAGATAGAATATTGATGACATACTTGACGTTTTTTGATGCGTATAATCAATGCCAAACAATCTCACCTTATCATTGTCTACTCTACCTTGATTATAAACTCTCAGTTTGTTTAGAAATACACCTATTGTAGGATGTGAAATCAAGGATGAGTCTAATTCAAAGGCTTTCTCATGTATATAACGATTATAGAAAAGCGATTTCCTAAGGAAATTCCATTAATACTAACTTGCAATTCTGTTTTTTTGATACTCTTCTATCAGTCTGAATACAAAGCTTTTTAATATCAGAATTGCCATGTACGGACTCACCCAAAGCGATAATTTGCTTGTCTTTCAAATTATTAATCTGTGCCAAGTCAAAGCAATGCTTATCATCCTCACAAATATAATCAAGGCTATTCTCCATCTTTATAGGATTAAGAATCCTAATAGGATATTCATCAATAGGCTTATTGTCAAGTGTTACCTTCACTTTAGAAAAGGCAATATAGGCGTCTTTATTCTCCTCACCCAAAGCATTGATGCGTATATTCAATGAAGATGCATTCGATAGGTCGATGCGCTTTGAATGTGTTTTGAGCGTAGAGTCTGGTCTATAAGTTAATGTTTCACTGTTATCAGATTTTCAGCTCATCAATAGCTCTCCAATGTTAGCGTCAAACGGTTTAGATGACGTCCCTCACATTCAAATCCGATAACCTTCTTTAAGCTTATTGTGGGAAGTAATATCCTTTGTGAGAACTCTGTTCTTAGTTGCTTCATAAAAGGAAATTCCGTAAAATTTCTTTTACCAAACAAAGAACGTGTGGGGTCTTCGATGCTCCACGAGAGCGAATAAGGCTGATAGGCAGCGTTCTCTATCCAATTATAGAGTCGCATCGAGTCTGGTAATACATTGAAGTCGAGGTCATACGCTCTTGTATAGTTTAGC